>Ga0304728_1000082_pt1 | contig 74860 bp, 74 predicted proteins | sample C_130625_MF_Meta_FD_190476 | JGI IMG/M metagenome (GOLD analysis project Ga0304728, IMG submission 190476) | Freshwater microbial communities from Lake Croche, Canada to study carbon cycling - C_130625_MF_MetaG (v2) (version 2) | ecosystem: Environmental > Aquatic > Freshwater > Lake | place... | reverse complement strand
CTGGAAATTGAAGACATTTTGGAAATCCCTACGGATGCAAGTCGCAAACTCATTGAATTTCAAATTGAAATTATGAACAACGGTGGCGGCGCGGGCACTAAACGAACGGCTGAAGAAGTCAGACACATTTTGTATTGGATGTACGTCTTTTTTGGACGATTGCTTTTCGAGGTTGGAGAAATGGACTGCTGGCAAGTAATTTTGTTCATTGTGGGCCGCGCCGGGTGTGGAAAATCCGTCTTACTTCAAGCTGTAGGCAAGTTTTTCGAGGAGTGCGACGTGGAAACAATGGCAAACAATTCCCAGAAGGGATTTGGTCTTGAGACGTTTGTGCACAAGATGATGTGGCGTTGCTACGAGGTCAAGAGCGACTTTTCACTGGACCAGGCGCAGCTCCAGAGCATGATTTCCGGCGAGGACATGTCGATCCAGCGCAAGAATTTGACGGCTTTAAACGTTGTTTGGAAGGTACCCGGTATTTTAGCCGGAAACGAATTTGCTGATTGGGCAGACAATTCCGGTTCAATCTCCCGCCGAATTGTCTTGATGAATTTTGATCGGCGCGTTCCGCCCAACATGGTGGACCCTGGTCTCTTGAAGAAAATTGAAATGGAAATGCCGGCCATGCTTCACAAGTCTTGCAAGGCATATCTGGATGCTGTTGAAAAGTACGGCAAGAACGACATTTGGGCCTCCAAGGACGGAGTTTCCATTCTGCCGAGTATCTTTTTGGAAAACAAGAAGAATTTGAAGAAGGGAACACACAATCTTGCTGCTTTTCTCAATTCGGAGCTTGACGTTGAGCTCGGAGAGGATTTGTGTATCCCTTTCAAGATATTCAAGAAACTTGCGGATGCGTTTTACCAAACGAGCGGCTTTTCAAAATTTCAGTGGAAGGAAGACAAGTTCAATACAGTCTTCGAGGACAATGGGATTACGAGAAGAAGGTTGAAAGCGGATGAAGTATCGAGAGGAATGAACGTGTATGGGGAGGAGGAACTTGACAAGAAAGAGGAATGGCTCTTTGGTGTTGGTGCGCGCGTCAAGGACGGACTACACGGCGCAGATTTATCACCCGGATCTGAAAAAGATAAGAGGAGGGGTAAGAATGACAGAGGACGCAACGAAATTTTAGAGGAAATGGGAGGGGAGGATGATTTGTAGTTTTTTCAAAAATTAATGAATTAGTAGTACTTGCGAGCGGTGAAGAAGAAGGAAATGCAAAGAAGAAAAAAATGAGGTTTTGTCGATTTCGTTCCAAACATTCCAAGCAGGCCAAAAAGGCCCAACACAAACTTCGTGGTGGCTTCAAATTAAATGAAGTTAACTTGATCGGAAACAGTGGGGCATACATTGCAGCGTGTATAGAGTGCTGCTCTACAAACCCCTGTCCGGCGCCAAATGTGAATGATGATGTTTCCATTGTAACAAAAATTTTTCCCAGTACGGCCGAAGGGTTTCAGCAGTATACAGACGAGATTGCATTCGGACCTCTAATACGTCGATTTGATCCTCATCAGACGCGTTATGTATATAATTTACAAAAGGATTGCGTAGCTTGTCAGGACGTTCCTTTACGCGCCTTGGCGCCAAGAGTTCGAAACATTTTAATGAGAGTAAATCGCGAAGCCACGGATGACACTTCCTTGTCAAGCTTTTACATGTACAACATGCCAGCTCTCAATCCTTATAGAAACATTTCAACAATTTCGGAAGCTAGAAAGGATTTTTTGAGAGAAAGCGTTAGAATTTTGCATTTGAATGGAATTACGCATAATGATTTGCACAAGGACAATATTCTGGAAAGCCCTGACGGGAACCCGCGAATTATTGATTTTGGAATGTCCACGTCGTTCAACACTCTAGCGCCCACAGAGGAGGATGAGCAAAAGAAGAGAAGAGATTTTCAAATGTTAGAAAGAACTCTGGCTCATGCTCCTCCAGAATTACCTCGTGGTCGCGGTCGAAGAAGTTTTCCTGGTCGTGATCGTTCAAGATCAAGATCAAGATCAAGATCACGATCAAGATCACGATCAAGATCAAGATCGCTTTCTCCTTCTAGACTCGCGAGAGTAGCATCTCCTCGTCAATATCATTCTCCTCCTCGTTAGTGAGTATGCTTACTCTTTCTCTTCCTCTTCCTCTTCCTCTTCCTTTTCCTCCATCTGTGTATTTTGTTTACCCTTTCTTGCTGCCTTTTTCTGTTTCAATTTTAGATCAGAAATGTATGTCTGCAATGTTTTTGCATGTTGATTTGCGCCTCCACCAATGACTGTTACTGCTGTTAAAGAAACTGACAATCCGCACACCGCCGCAAACATATAGTTTCTGTACAATAAAGCACTTATTAAAGAGAGGAAGATGATGCTTACACACAAAGCAACTGACAAGTTATTGCGGGGCATTGTAAAAAACTGAATCATTGTGGCGCCAGTTTCGGCAAAGTCTGCCATGTCCTGAAGCGTAGTTGACGGAGGAATGTCAATTAAAACGTCAGGTTGAAATTGATGAGTTTCTGTTACGTACGGTTCGGCGTGGTTCGACGTTAACGAAACGGTTTCAGGGAGTCTCGCAGTTAAATATAGACGCGCGGGGCGCTCGTCGTACGAACCCGACCTTACAACCCAATCATACAAGAATGTTCCAGGGGAGGGTGGAGCTGACAGGGGATTGGGCTGCTTCATGGTGGTAAGCTTCATTGTGAGCGTGTTGAATATGGACGCACTCATTTTTTATTGACTTAATTGCCTCTTTTTTTTTATCTTGACAAGAGAAAAGGAAAAGACAAATAGAATGAGTGCAAGTTTGTACCTTCAAAACGCTCTTGAACAAATTTTAAAATCTGAATTTGACGTTATAGACAAGGAAAATAATGATGAAGATTTAAACATTCTTCATTGTCTCACAAAATCAATTCAGTGTGTTTGCAATCATCACGACATTTCTTTGCCCAAAAAAAAGTTAGATAACTTTATTATTGAATCGGCTGCTTATTGTGATAACGATACTGGTAATGAAACATTTCCGTTTCCATGCTTTCCCTGGCACGAGTGCGAGGGATTTAAGAACTTTGAACATAATTTCAAGAAAAAGAAAAACGTTAAAAAATGTTGTGTAAGAAACACAAAATTACCTACAAAGTCGAGCTGCAAACGAGTAGAAATCAAAGACTGTGTTAATATTGAAGAAAACAAAAACAGAAACAAGGAAAATGAGAAAAATGTATTAGGTGTTTTTACAACTAGAAACGCGGACAAGAGTGTGAGCACTTATGGATTACTTGAATCTTCAGACAAAAGTTTAAGTACACTTTTATATGATACGAAAGACGAGCCTTGTTTTGTGGCAACAATTCCAGATTCAAAACTAGGTATTGTCTTTTCGGCAACACCATCTGGTGTATGCTCAATACTACACCTTTCAATAAATCAACAAAACGGAAAAGCGCGATTTCTCAAAAAACCTGTTGAATTTATGCTCGACGTTCCGGTCGGAGGCAACCTCAATTTCTTAGAGTGCAGACGGTCATCAACAGAAGGGGATTTAATTTTGTTTTGGGAGTGTTCTTTATTATTAGAATTTGAATCAGAATTAAATGAAAAAAGCAGTTTTTATACTGGAATTAATGAATCTACTTTAAGATTATTAATGGAAGAGCACACCGAGAAAAAATTGGATCGCTTGTTCAGGGCTGTTCAAGAAGAAAATCTTGACTTTATGACCTTTACAAAACCCAAGATTTATTCGCAGTTTGACTCTATAAAGGACGAAGACGATAAAGTCTTGTTTGAGCACAATTTTGGACTTATATACGCAGACTGTTCTTCTTCTACTTCTTCTTCTACTTTTTTGTCAAAAAGAAAACCTAAATCCCATCATGATCTTGTCATTCTTGTTCCAGCAATTTCGTGCGCGGTAAAATGTCCCGAGCCTAGTAAATGTAACACGTGTGGTAATATTATGTGGTTTTACGATAACAAATCCGGAAACTTATTGTTTCGCAACAATGAAAGCGAAAAGGGAGGAAGGGTAAAGGAAATTATTTCAATGTCAATATTTTAAAATTTATTCCTTGTTCTTGTCTACTGTGTCTATGTCTCCCTTACGTCTCGCCCCTGCCCCTCTTTTGAAATTAGCAGAATTTGCGATTTTTAATTTCTTTTCCTTTTCTTTCTCTTTCTCTTTCTCTTTCTCTTTCTTTAAAACAGGAGTCGACCATCTCGGAACGTCTTGTAATTGTTCTTCTTGTTTCTGAATATTAATCTCTTCTTTTTCTACCTCAAGTTCTATTTTGTCTTCAATCTTTTGCTTTACTTCTTCAGTAACTTTTTCTTCCTTCAACTCCTCATTCGCTTCAATTTTTTCTACTTTTTCTACTTCTCTTTCATGCTCCATCTCCTTTTCATTTTCTTTGGACTTTTTCTTCTCCATCTCCATCTCCATCTCCTCTTTAGACTTTTCCTTCTCCTTTTCCTTTTCCTTTTCATTTTCATTTTCTTTGGACTTTTGCTTTTGCATCTTCATTGCATTTGCAAATAATTTTACATCCGGAAGTGAGGCCTTGACTGAATTCGCAATTTCCAATACCTGATTTAATTCTTCATCAAAAATATCTTGCTTTCTTATGTATTGAGGTTGAACGAAAGAAGGAGCAGGCGCAGGATAAGGAGCAAGAATAGGAGTATGAGGAGGATGAGGAGGATGAGGAGGAAGACTAGGAGAAAGATGAGATGTAGAGTCGGTTTGCTTGGCTCTTAAAGTTTGTTCAAGGTCAGAGACGAGATCATTGAGCTGAAGTCTGACAGCACCTCGTAACGTAATGTCGTCAACTGGAGGTCTCGCCTCAAGATCACGAACTCGTCTTTGAAGGGAAATAATTCTCGCCATTGCATACAAAAGCAACATTCCGAAAAAAACAACAAGTATGTACCAATATGATTCTACAGTTTTTCCTAATCCTAACCATGAGCGCTTTGTGGCTTGCGTACCATTCGTATGCTGCATTTCTTCAAAAACTTCGGGTATCGAAGACAAGAATTGTTTCTTCATCTTTTTATTTTTGATGTGTTTGGTTTGATTGTAATCAAGGACAAAAATGCGTAATTGTAAACATGAACGAAAGAATAAAAATGGAGGACGCATTTGATGACATGCCAAACCTGGCACCTTCAGCAACTGTGAACGTAGAAGTTTCATTGACGAATCACGCAACTCCGACTACTTCTCTTCCCCCATTGTTGATTACGGCAAATTGGGATGCTATTGAATCCGAAACAATTGCAGACACCGTTCCTTATGAAGAAGACGAGTATACAGGAGAAGAAGGAATAGAAGGAGAAGGAGAAGGAGAAGGAATAGAAGGAAGAGAGGAAGAAACAGAAGCTTCTGCTTCTGCCACCTTTATAAGAAGCGTAATTGCTACTGGAGGATTGGAACAGGAGCAGCTTGTACGTAATTTGCTTGATCTTATTAATCCACCAACAACAAACGCAGAGAGTTTATATGTGGGAGAGTTTTTGGGGAGAATGATGGGATCAACACAAGAACCAAGCATTACATTAGATAGACTTTCTCAAGGACTTTCTCTCTCTTCAGGCGTCTTAAGAGCTCTTTCGTCTTCGTCGTCTTCTTTATCGTCCTATTCAATCTCCGCTTCTGCGCCTATCGCTAAGTCGAGCATTATTGACTCCTTTACGGGAGCTCCTCTTCCAGAAAATGCAAAAACAATTACGTTTCATGATAATGAAGTCTATGAAATTGACGGATTGATTGATTTTTTTGTCACAACGCGCGAAATCAGAAGCCCACTAACTGGATTGATCTTGACCGAAAAGGACGTTGAAAAAGTTTCAGACATGCAGCCATCGTCAGCAATTCATCTGTTAAGCATTTATAAGTCTTACTTAACATCTCGCGATGAAAAGTACGAAAAACCAATATCAAAAGTAAAGGCACACTATTTTGAGGAAACTATTTACACAATGATTCTTCACTGCTTGGCAATTTGCGAATTGGACCAAGTTACGAATGCTCACTTGACAATTCAAGACTTTAACAAAAAATATTACCCCACAATTATTCGGTCATTTTCGGGTCTGGCGCTTTCAAATCCTACACGAGTGTTAAAAGTAAGCAAAAATGTAGTTTCTCAACTAAAAGCTGTAGTGGAAAACGTAAATAATTCGGATATGGACGACATGGACGAATTAACCGATCTAAACGAAAACGCTATCAAATTCTTATATCACCCAGTTGTTGTAAGAAGCATTTGCCACGCAATTACTGGAGTCTGCAATCTTGCTTCAACGCAATATTTTTCTGCTGCGTCGCCGGCAAAGTTTGCTTCCAAAATATGTGAAGTTCCAGTTGCGCGCATTGTTCAAAATCAACCCCAATCAAGATATATAATGAGGTAAAAGATATTAAAAACAAATGAAATCATTGTTTGCTTGTGTTGTAACATTATTAATTTTGATAATTTGGTTTTTGAGATCCAGTTTGCTATCAATAAGCAGTAAACCAAAAAGTAGCCCAAAACAACCCAAAACAGAATTGTATTCAAATGTGAGATCACAAGTGAGGACGGGTGATTTGATCATGACACGAGCTTCAAACAATCTTGTGTCCGATCTTCATTGTAAATGGCTCAAGACTCCCATTTCCCACGTGGGCATTGCAGTTGTTGAAAGTGAGGGCAGCGACTTAGCGAGAGTTTTTATGTTTGAATCATCCGCTGGTCGCGGAGCGCAGCTTCGCGATCTTGAAGATTATGCAAGAAACGGAGTAAGTGACGTTTTTATCAAGCATTTAAATAGAGAAGAATTAAAAATTTCAAAAGAAACTGTTTTAAAAACAATTGAAAGCTTTTCTAAAGCAGAATATTCCTTCAAATTCCTTGCCGACATACCTCATAAGCTCATGGGCCTTGATCGGGAAGGCAGCGAAAGCGAAGATGACGAAATGGAGGACTCGTACAGCTGTGCGGATTTGGTCTACAACGTTTATATTAAAATAGGGATTGTCATAAATCCAAAAAAGAGACGTTGGTTTCCAAAAGATTTTTTCCTTGATAAGATCGATTTTTTGGACTCTGCGTTTAGCGAGATTCGCAGCGTATTTTTTAATGATCTAGACCAAGTAGATAAAAAAAGAATTTCACTGTCCCTTCATAGAATTTTTGATCTTTTAGTAGAGTCTTAAAATACAATGTCGGAAATATGGGAAAGAATGAAAGCAAGGAATGAAGCGCTAATGAGGTCTAATAAGCTGAGCAAGGAAACAGAAGTGCAAGAAGGTTTTAGAGGAGCTAGGGACGAAGCAAGCAAAACAAAGCCGAGAGAGGAAATAAAACCAAAGTTTACACAGCAGCTTAATGAATCTACTGATATTGGAAAAACATTGCTTGCCTTAGAAGAGGACGATTATGTTGTAAATAGAGTTTCAACAGAAGTGCAAGGAGGAGAGAGATGGTTTGATGGTCTTAAAGGCGGAGCAAGGGACGAAGCTAGTAAAACAGAACAGTTTTTGATTCAACAACTTGCGCAAACACGCGAAGAGACAAGCAGGGCGCAGGCAAACTCTCTCTTGTTGCAACAACAACTCAACCAACTTCAGACAGAACTTCAATCAGTTCGCGAAATGGTCAGGGCCTCTAATAAGAACGTGGAAGAATCCGAAAAGGTCCTTCAACGAGTACAGGATGCGAGTCTCGAAATCGTTCGGACGCGATCGGAGATGGTCCTCATCCAAGAGCAGACGGCAGCGGCGGCACTGAAGGCGAAGGCCTTCGAACAAAATGCCGAAACCTCGGCGCGCACGGCCCAAGATGCGGTTGCAGTCCAGACAATGAGAAAAACGCGAGTCATGCATGGCGAGCTCGAAAGGGCCTTGAAGCTGGAGGAGCAGTACAGAAAGAAAGCGGAGGAAGGCCACAAACTTTTGGACGAAGAGCGCAAAGTTTTAAATAAGCTCAAGGCGGACGAAAAGGAGAAGAGGGATGAGGCCGATTTGGAGCAGGGGCGCTACTCGAAACTTAAATCCTACGCGGAAATTCTCGTAATGAATGCTCAAACTGCGTCAGTGGCTTCAGCCGAGGCGAATGAAAAGCTCGCTTTTCTTCTTGCAAATGAGACCAAGGCGCAGGAGACCTTGACCAAGTACAAGGAACACGCTCGAGAGGTGATTGCCAAATCCAAGAAGTTCGAGTCAGACGCAATGCGAGGCAAGCGAGATCAGGACACAGTGCAGAAAATCGCCGAGATTCACGCGTATGAGACCGAAACGGCTACAGTCTTGGTGCAGACCATGAAATTAATCGAAAAGCTTCGAGACAAGATCGAAAAGGCCCTGGCTCGGGCCAAGGAGGCCGAAGCGTCCGCTAGCCAGAAGGCGAATGAAGCAAAGATTTCTCAGGACGCGCTTTTGGAATACGAATCCGTATTGAAGAAGGCATTGAATGACGCCATGGCTGCTTTACGAGATTTAAGGGACGAGGAGGTGAAGTTTGAAAAGGTGCGATCGGATTCGATTCGGTATGACGACGAGTACGAACGGGCCAAGACAGACGCCCGACTCAAGTCGTCTGCGACGATTGAGAGCGAAGACGAGGCGCGCAAGGCCTTAAGGGAGATGCAAATTGGTGCAGGCCAGGGTGCTACAACTGGACCAGAAGAAGGAGGAGGAGAAGGAGAAGAAAATCCAGACAAGGACAAGACCCAAGACCAACTCTATGGAGGATCGTCAGAGAAAAAGAAGGGCGTCTTTTCAAAAATAACGCAAGCACTTAAAAATTTAAAGAAGAAGAATGTCTTGTATGTTTCTGGGGGCGAGTTTCAGGAAAGAGTTGCGAAGGAATTGGCAGGGGGTATTAAGGTAGACTTTTAAAACACTTTTATTTCACACTTACACTTCTCTTACTCTTATCACATAACTTATTTATTATTACGAATCATTTATTCCTTGTCGGATTCAGATTCAGTCTCAGTGTCTGATTCGGATTCATTAATTTCATCCATAATCTGCATAATATCATGATAATTATCTTTATGAAGAAGATATTTTTTAAAATAAGTCGTAGGCACTTTTCCTTTTCCCTCATAACGATCAGCCGCCCATCTCATGAGTTTTGATCTAACTAATTCTTTACTTTGTCTTTTACTTAATCCATAATTTAATAAAAACTTAATAAGGCTTACCCAATTCTTATACCTATCAAAACTGTAGGCGTCTGCGGTTTTAATAGCAAGCGCTCTGGAAACCGCATCGATTTTCGCTACTTGTCCAACTTTGCGTCCACGACTCTTCTTTTCGCGGCAACGTTTCGTTTCAGCGTCGCGAATTTTACCGGGCGAGCACGGCGCATACTTCAAGGGAGCTCCGACAGGCTTCTTTTCACGGCAGCGTTTTGTCTTTACGTCGCGGATCTTGCCAGGGGAGCAAGGGCCTTTAGAAATCAAAGGCGACTTGGACTTTGATCTTGATCTCGATCTCGATCTGGATTTCGACTTTGAAGACATTTTTTTTTTACTTCCTCTTTTTTCTTTTTATTGCTACCAAAGACATTTCATATTTCGTTGCAGAGGATGGTATTGAGGACCCAAAATTGTAGAAAGATCCAAATTCAAAAATTCTTGAACAAGGACGTTTTCCGGACGAAACGCCCATTCAGCATTCTTGCATAAATACTTAGCCTCGCCACCTTTCTTGAAACCAAACGGTTCGTACGATACAAGAACTTCTGCGCACGAGAAAGGACCGTTACTCCATTGTGAAAAGTGATCTGACACTTTTTCAAATCCGCTCTTTTCCTCTGTGCATTTCTTGCAGGTGCACGCGTATTCTTGTAAAGGATACTGACGAATTTTGGTGGGAAAAGCAAAGGCCAAACATCTGAAAATAACTCCTTCTTTACGAAACTCGTAATTCTGGTGTCTGGAAGCGTAGCGACACGCCTTGAAAAATGTACCCAGATACACTGCATCGCCCAGCATGCCAAAACTGGGCTTCAATCCTTGTTTTATGATCAACTCACGTTTATCCGCTCCAGATCCGTGATATAATGCAAAAGGTTCAATGTTGCAACGTAATAAATGGCGAATGTCGTGCTTATGCCTTAAAACTTTCAACGAATCAGTCTTCGAAATAATAGAATCAAAATACATTGGTTTGTCCTCTACATTTTCTGGTTGAAATCCGCCCCGAGGAGTAAAGTCATCGCTTACAAGCCAAACGAGATCTTTTGCAGCTTTAAAAGGCTTCTGGAGCTCGTAAAGATCAGTGTGGGAATTTAGAACTTGCAAATCTAGACATTCTGTTTCAATTAATTTTACATTTTTTGCCTCCTTGTTAAGAAAATTGGAAACAAGTTTAACTTTATTTAAATTTCGATCGTATTCGCATAAGAACTCTACATAGAAAAAGAGTGTTTGTTCAATGGTCTTCGTTCGTATCGTGCAAACAAATTGATCTTTAACAGACATTTTTTTATATTTAAAAATAAATAAAATAATCGTTAAACAAATCAAATATGGATGAGTTTGAAACAAAGTCTCGTATTGTGATTCTAGATACAGAAGACGTCAGTGAACTATTCAAGAAAAAAGAAACTGAAATGTGCGAAGATGATGCATATCGAAGTGTCGGAGCATCCATTTCGGTCGCAATTGGACAATCAATTGACGTTACAAGATCTGAAAAGGGATATGCCGACTTGCTTAAATCCGTTCGCGAAGAGTGTGAACAGGGACTTTCTGTAGCTTTGCAGGGAGATTGGAAGGAAAAATTATCAAATTTGGCGATTGACGGAGACAAGGATGAAAATAAGGACAAGGAGATGGAAGAGGAAGAGGAAAACGATCAGGAGAACTTTTGTTGGTCGTACCTCTTAAAACCAAGAGATACGGTGCTTTCAACAATATCGAAAAAGTGCTCTGCGATTGCAAACATTACGATTCTGTTTCGCGGTCGTGCCGATGAGGGCATCTTGACAATAGTCGACTCTGCATATTTAACGTTTAATGACCGCGTCATTGACATTGCCAGCATTGCACCGAACCAAGATGACAGGAGAGTTGCCACATTTCGAGGATTTCCCGAGTCGCAGCCATTTCTCTTTTCCTGCATGTCCGAAGAGGACGAACTCAAAATTTTTATTCGATTCAAGAAGTGTCCCAAGGACTTTGGCAAGGAAATGGTACGAATTCTAGCGGATCTGTTTTGGTTCGAAACTCAGGACGATTTTCTTCACCAAAACTGGATCGTTCCCCTCAAATTTGATGAAGGACAAGAGCTTTTCTATGATTGTTCAAAAATTCCTGCTACACTAACAACCCGCGGTGAGTTAGGTGCTCCTCCAGATGTTCTTGCTCGGCGAGCTTCAAAAGGATGGCCGCACTCCATGGAATTCGAATCGGAAGAATCAGACTCTGATGCTTCAAAGTCTCAGAATTCACATGAATCTGAAAAGTCGTCGTCAAGCACGCGACGAAAGAATGAGATGAGAATGAGGATTGAGTGGCAAAGACGTTTAGAAGCGGATGCAATGGAAAAACGAGCAAAAGAACGAGCCAAGAGTGCAATCGCATCCATGACTGGCACTCTTCATTTACGAGGTAGGGCATATTCGGACGAGGACATTTTTCATATCCAACGTCTCTTTGGCGCATCCTCGGGCATGTCTCCAGAAGGGGAAGCATTGTGTGCCATTGAAATTGCCCGATGGAAGGCACAGAAGCAACTATTGGAAGATGAATTGGCTTTATTGAACAAAGAATTAAAAACAGGGAATGAAAATGAAGAGAAGGAAAAGGAGAAGGAGAAGGAAAAGGAGAAGGAGAAGGAAAAGGAGAAGGAAAAGGAGAAGGAGAAGGAAAAGGAGAAGGAGGAGGAGGAAGATAAGGACAAAAATGTTCACGTCATGCCAATTTAACACTTTACTTTTACTTTAACTGGTCACGCTCGGCGTCGCGCTTTCTAACAACCGTATTCATTGCAGTAGGCTGAAAGTAACTGTAAACAATTTGCTCAACAGCTTCCTTTGCAAAAGATTTGCAGCTAAACAAGTCAAAATACATTGAATTGTTTTCTTCGCAGAAATGAGCACAGATATTCGATGTCTCAATAAGTTGAACTAACGTAAATCCCTTCTTGTTGCCTTCCCCAAACATAACAATCTGAGGCTCACCAAACGCCTTCATATCAATTTTTTGCACAAGTTCCTTTGTAAATTTTTCAATGGTTAAGCGCGATCGAATCGCTTTAGAATTGCAGCTGGATCCATCGATTGTCAAATGCAAACCCCATGGATTAATTGCCTGTTTTTCGTTTGTAGAGGAGGCAACTGCAAGAAGTGGAGGAGGGGATCTGCATAAATTGTGTTGATAATCCTGCTGTTTTAATTGCAACTGCTTAAAAAAAGAGCACTTTGTGGCTTCCTTTGAATGTAAACAAGTTGAAAATGCTCGAGTATTGATTCGTTTAGAAAACATTACCATTGTTTAGCCTTGTAGCCTTTTGGACCGTGTTTTTTTGTTAGACTTTTTTTTTTTTTTTTTTTTATTGAGGTAAAGGATAAAAGTATGAGTAGTTAAATTATTGTTTTCAACGAATATTTAAGTTGCCTGTTTTTTAGCGTTAGAGTCAGCAAAAAACTGCTTGTTTTGACTATGAAGGCCAGGAAGACTTGAAAAGCTTATCATTCCTAGAGGTATTTTTTTCAATGCAGATATATTAACAAATGCATTTGTTGAATAATGCACAACTTTATCCATGCTTGAAAAAATGCTTTCAATTGCATTCAAGATCATGTCTGATTTGATAGGGTCATTGGATTGAGACGTAAACCACTTCAAAATCCCAGTTTTCTGATTTTCTGCTGATCTTGAAAAGACAATTGTTTTTACTTGTTCTACGAGATCGCGCGTGTCAGTTACATCCTCTTGCAAATTGCTTGCAACGGCAAACAGTTTTTGAAGAATTGAAGAAAGGCGTCCGATGGTGCTGTTGAACGTCTGAATAGTCGCGGAGTGATCCATCAGTCTATTTGAAGACGAAGACGAAGAAAACTGCAATTGATCGATTGTTGCTTCTAACGGTACACCGATGACAAGACTTGTGCCAATGCACAAGAGCGCTTCCCTGGCCTCCAAGAGAGCGGCATTCTCATTGTTGGTAATGTAACCATGTGCCATCGACAACAAGTCCACTGTCTCGATCAACAAGTCTATTGTTTTAAAATCCTTGCCCCTCTTTTTCAGCTTGTCGCTAAATTCATACAGTCCCTCAATTTTACCTCCTTCCAGTCCTGAAGAGACTTGATCTGATGTCAAAACCTCATAATTTGGCGTAGGCACCTCATTTGTATTTGTGGGACTTAACTCTGCTCCCATGACTTCGCCGCTAACTACTGCTATAGGAATAGGAAGAGGAACACTATCAGAATTTCCTATTTCTCCTCCTCCAAGAAATCGTCTAAAAATAGATGGATTTTTCGCCTCTGCTTGTGCCGCTAAATTTGCTTCTGCCTTTTGCCTCTTATTTTCAGCATTTACAAACTGAGAAAGCTTCTCAAGATTTCTTAACGTGTTTTGAGAACAGTGAATTGTCATTTCCAAATTATGGACTACTGCCAATAAATACGCTTGACAAATTTGGACATTTCCAATAACTGCCTTGGCGGCTTCAAACTCAAAATTATTTGACGACATTTCTTTCTTTTTTTTTATGAGACTTCGAGATACGAGTTTCGAATGAATTCGGGATTCTTTCTTGATTGAGCGCAGTTTATAAATTCCTTAGCATTTTTTTCGTCAAACGCTTGCACGAGAGACAATACAGGTTCAATTTCGCTGCGTTGATGGTTTTTCTCGGAATTGTGATTCAAGGAGGAAGGAGTCGATAGTTTCCACCTGCCCATAAGTCCATCTCTTTCAAAATTTGCATAATAGTGCTCTATGGTAGAAGACTCTAAAAGTGTCATGTAAAAAACAATGTGTCCCTTTCCCTTCTTCACCACCGAATTTTCTTTTTCATACTCCCCCAAGTGCAGGACTCGAACTCGAGTGCGATAATTTCCTCCGTTATATTTAAAGTGTTCAATTTTATCTCGCTTTAGAACAGCATAAAAAATAACGTCATCTTCTGGAATTGTAAATTTACTTAATTGCGATTCCTCGTCGCGTTGTAATTTTAAAGTCCAACTCATTTTTATGTATATTTTGTTTTTAATGTATAATATTAAAAAGATTTATTGTTATTAATTATTTGTTTGTTCTTTAAGGTACGTTTGGGAAACAAATTATTATGTTTTGTTTGCGTTGCCAATGGATCAAGATGGCCGCGATGTGCAGGACAGCGAGTGTGGAGTCGAAATGGAGGATTTTAAGCCGGATAGGAATGGGTCAATCCCTTTTTATAGGCAAGCAGCAATTAAGCGACTTGCATATTTGGAAGACATTCAGCTTGGGGACACATCGCATTTAGATTCTTTCTTAGACTCTGCATCCCAAGCTCTTCCTGGAACAATTCCGTACATGAAAAAAGCAGAATGGCGAAAGGGTGAAGAGGCATTAAAGGCCTACACGCCCTTATGGAAAATTTTAAAATATGGAAACGACAAGCCATTCCAAGATATTACTAATTTTTTGAAAATGACAAGTTCGGAGATTGACAAATTTGCAGAGAAATGGAAAGAAAACAAGACGCCCACGCACGTGACCATGTGTGGATCGAACCTGTCAATTGCGGAAAAGGATGAAGCCAAGTTTTTGGAAATTTACGCTGCTCTCGTGTCTTCAGAGTGCCGCTGCTATTTTGTGGAACGGCCAACAGAAGTGTATAGATACTTTTGTGATTTTGACTTCAAACAATTGGCCTTAATTCCAGACAAGACAATTGAAGCTGCCGCTATTGTTGTGCAGTCGGTCGTACGCTTGTTTTATCCGTCATTAAAAGACGACGAGGAAGCATTGAAAGCGGTCGTTTGTACTACGGACGCAAAGCGAGTCCCTGCAAAAGGAACAACTCCTGAACTCATTAAAACGGGCATGCACATCTTGTGGCCAGGCTTGTTAGTGTCCGTCGATACTGCGTTAAACATTCGAGAATCAATGCTTGTCGAAATGCAAAAGATTTTTGGACTTCGAGTTGAACCAAGCAATTCTTGGGAGGACGTAATTGACGTTTCGGTCTATCCAGATTTAAACAAGAAGGGCAGCGGTCTACGAATGCTCGGTTCTTGCAAATCGGTCACATGTTCGGCGTGCAAAGGAACAAAAAAACTTAATCCGAAAGACAGAAACGGGGCAAACTGCGCCAAATGTAAGGGATTTGGAAAACTTGACGAAGGAAGGCCCTATTTTCCGCTTATGGTCTTGACGACATCGGGAAAACGAGATGTCAAGTCTGAACTTCATTATCTCGAGAATATGCACGCGCTTATTGTCGACACTAAAATTAGAACGCACGCTGGAACACAACCGACTCCTGGGTACGTTTTGCCGGAAGGAGCACCCGTGTACTTGGCGTCCGAACCGGGTCGCATTCGCCGACCTGGAGGCACCGACGCTGTCGATCGAGGCGGACAAAAGTCGAAAACAATGGGATCACTTCCAGTGGGTCAAAAAGTCGAAGTCAGTCGGTCAGACCCAGTTTGGCCATGCATTGAACTTATGATATCCAAGCATCCATGTGGAATGTATTCGCAAATTATTGTAAATCAAATTACGACAAATGCCAAGAGGACACGCTACACTACCCACATCACAGGACCTTACTCACACTTCTGCCAAAACAAAGGATCTGTTCACTCTTCGAATAGAGTCTTTTTTGAGTTTGATTCTACGGGATTTGTCCAAAAATGTTTCGGGAATAAACAGGGAATTCACGGTCCATGCGGTCCTTCCTACAGATCGTCAACCGAACCTCTTTCGCCATCCGATCTTGAAATTCTTTTTCCAGATGCGAAAAATACGTATTTGAAAGCCCTGGACGCTTGCCGAGATCCAGTTCTGGATGGAGGTTATCAAAAAGAAAAAGAACGGGAAACAGATGAAGAAGATCAAGAAACTGCATTCTTGGGTCGGAAAATGAGGACACTTCTTCTTGCAGGCGATTACTTGTCCAATTTTCTCTTTGGTTCTGCTCCACTTCAAACATCCGGAAAAGATGATGGCGAACTTTGTCTTTGGTCTAGAACGCTGCGAAACGAGGGAAGGTATTTTGTCAATGTTGGATCCTTTTCTGCGGACAAGATGGACACATATGTCGAAATTGACTCTGCCGCTCTCGGAACAAGGAAAAACGCTGCACGACTTCTTGGGTTTTTGGATGAAGAAGACGAACTTGAAGATGAAGGTATTGGAGATTTTGATAAGACTAAAATTCGATCAGAAAAAGAATCAAAAAATGAAAATCGTAAGTCTCTTCTATTCCTTCACAAAAAAATGTTTGGCGCGCTCGATGACATGATAAATGATTGTGTGGAGCTTGACCAAAGCTCGTTAAAAAAAAATGGGCTACGTTTGGGGTTGAATGGACATGGAAATGGAAACGATTTTGCATTTAATGAAGATGCAGATTTAAAAAAGGGGATACGATTGCGCGAATATGACGCTGACACTTTGTTGCAACTCTAATAAATAAATTAATAAATAAATAAGTTAATCAATTAATTATAAAAAATAAGAAGTAAAAATGTCGTTTACCTATACTCAAACTCAGATAAAGGCGTTGGATGCATTCAAAACAGGCAAAAGCTTTTTGCTGACCGGATCGGCCGGAACCGGAAAATCAAAATTAATTTTAGATTTTAAAATTATTGCGAACGGCGAAGATGAAGTTGTAGACGATTTAGATTCGCAAGATGGATGCAGATTTAAAAAAATTGCCGTTTGCGCAACCACTGGTCTTGCAGCAGTACAAATTGGCGGCAGAACGATCGACTCCTTTATGAGAATTTTTCCTCAGGATGCAAAAACGGACATGGACCTTTTAATTACAACCAAAATGAAAAGCAGGACATGGGTCAAGTCCCTAAAAGATCTTGATTGTCTGTTAATTGACGAGGCTTCCATGTTAACACCTCTTAAGTTTGTTCAATGCGACGCATTACTGAAAGCAGTTCGTGCAAATGAAAAACCGTTTGGAGGTTTACAAGTTGTTTTAATTGGAGATTTTTTTCAATTGCCACCAATATCTTCTTCTTCCTCTTCTTCCTCCTCTTCCTACTCCTCTTCTTCCTCCTCCTCCTCCTCCTCCTCTTCTAAACCAAGTAATATAAATGACGCCACATTTATCTTTGAACTGGATCTTTTTTATGAGCTCATGGACGACATTATTGATCTCGAACAAGTCCACCGCCAAAAGGATTCTGAATTTGTGTCCTTGCTGAGACGAATGCGGATTGGCGAACTAAGCGAAGACGACAAGAAGGTTTTGTTTTCAAGAGTCAATGCAACATTAAAAGACGACGGAATCAAAGCCACTTCGCTGTTTGCACAAAACGTTGATGTCGACAGACTCAATTTTTCAGAGCAAGAAAAGCTTAAGACGAGACGAAATGTTTTTGAGTTGAGAAATGGATGCAAAAAGTCTGGATCACGTCACGGTGGATCGCAAGCTACTGACGTTCAAAATCTGCAAAGATTGCAAGAGACATTAATGAAGGAAGTTGGGCTTCCTTCGTCTCTTGAACTTCGGATCGGAGCGCAAGTCATGCTTGTGCACAATTTGGATGTCCAAGGGGGACTTGTTAACGGATCTCGTGGAGTTGTGATTGGATTTGCGAAAACGTCAAAAGAAGACCCAGAAAGGGACTTTGATCCAGAGCCCTTGGGTTTTAACAAGAAGGAGGGAAATGATCGCAATTTGTATTATCCGGACGATCCTTTACCCATTGTCAAGTTTGCTTCTTTTACACCTGGAGGAAAACAGAGGGCGATTGAGATTCCATTTGTCCGTTGGGAAAAAACGGAAAAAAAGGTTGGAGAGGCGTGGGTTACGGCTCTGCCTTTGAAACTGGCTTGGTCATCAACGATTCACAAATGCCAAGGAAGTTCATTGGATCGCGTCGAGGTGGCGATTGACAAGACTGTATTCGCGTACGGGCAGGCTTACGTTGCCTTGTCACGAGTCACTACATTGGATGGTCTAACTCTAAAATCTTTTGATCCGTCTGTTGTAAGGGCGCATCCTGCAGCCCTCGAATTTTTCAAGTCCAATTTTAACGAATTAAAATCTGCAAGATTTCCGGCAAAGGCAAAAAAAGCAGAAAAAGCAGGAAAAGCAGAAAAAGCAGTGAAACCTTTGGCGACTACAACGACAAAAAAAAGGACAAGGTCAATCGAAGATTTGACTGCTTTTGCTCCCGTTGTAATGAATGCAGAGCAGGTGATGGCGTCGGAAGCACGAATGTTAGAGATTTTTGCGCTGCAACGTCTTCAAGACGAACAAGAGGATCAAGACGAGGATTAAGCACCATTATCAATAATACGAATTTCTTCCAAGGCGTCGTCGTTAGGAAAATTTACATTTAATCTTGTTTTCGTGCATATTCCTTCAATGCATTTTTCCCTTTTCCTGCAAACCAAAGATCCACATTGAGGACCAGCTGCATTTATTGCAGGTACAAGTGGTCTTTCTTCTCCTTCTCCTTCTCCTTCTTTTCCTTCTCCTTCTCCTTCTCCTTCTCCTTCTCCTTCTTTTTCTCCTTCTTTTCCTTCTACCTTTTTTGATTTTAAGTCATTTGCTTGTTGTTCTGCAATTGATTGTAAACTTAAAAGACGTTGCCTGTCTGCTTCTTTGTGAGCTTCTAATTGACTTGCCAAGGCGCTTTGAGCAATTTTCTGAGATGCGGCTCTTTGAATTACAATTTCAGAAGCAGAAACAATTCTAATTGGCTGTACTTGTAAAAGTACTTTAACTTTAGGTTGCGGTGTTGGTGTTGGTGCTGGTGCTGCCGGTGTTGGTGTTGGTGTTGGTGCTTTTGGTGTTGGTGGTGGTGCTTTTGGTGTTGGTGGTGTAGGTGCAAATTGCGGTGAAAGTCGTCTAAAACTGAAAAAACGAGGACTTCTTAATCTTCTCCTTAATTTATAGGGACTTCTCCTTTGTCTTAACTTTCGAGTTTTTAAAGACTTACGGCTTCGGCTTCGGCTTCGGCTTCGGCCTCTTCGACTTTTTCGTATCCGAGAACCCATTTTTCTTTTTTTGGTCAAGAAGTAATAAAAGGTTTTGTCATGTCGGTTTCAAAAGCAAGCAAGTTTCTCGAAAAGAGAATTCTAAAAACCCTTGCCATACCAATTTCAAAAAACGATGTAGTAGAAAAAGACAATGACAATAAGGACGATAACTTAACAGTGGTGGCGGACAGTGAGGTTCGACGCTACATTTTGTTTTACGTAAAGGGAGACGAACATTCTAGAGACGCTCTTGAAAAATTGAAGAAAAACAAAGCCTTATGCTATGACACCCACGTTCAGAATGCCGCGACTTTAGGAAAGAGAAAGCCTTGGTGGCTAGATGGTGTTCCCACGTTATTTGACAAGTCGCGATCTTCTTTGCTTAAAGGCTCTTCGTGCATTGAGTTTATCGAGCAATACAAGAAACAAGTTGATCTCTTTCGAATGCCAGGTTAACAACTTGCAAAAAAAAGAATGGCGGCAAAAAAAGAATGAAGCCAAAAAAATACAAGGGCAAAAAAAAAGAAAGGCAAAAAAAGGAAATGTACCGCATGCGGGGCTCGAACCCGCGGCTACGGGCTTAAAAGGCCCGTGCTCTACCAACTGAGCTAATACGGTTAAGGTTTTCGGTACGGGGAGTCGAACCCCGGTCAAGGCTGTGAAAGAGCCCTATCCTAACCGCTAGACTATACCGAAGATGGCATTACTCGGGATCGAACCGAGGTTCCAGGGTTCAAAGCCCCGTGTCCTGACCACTAGACTATAACGCCTCACTTGATTAATAATCAGTATACTACTATACTAAAATACACAATCGCGCTCTAAAAGTTTACGTGTCGAAGTATGTATATATACGTTTTTAGTTGTAATTGTCTGTCATTGTCCTCCATCTGTCCGTGAGTGCTCTCACTAATCAAACAAAACAAAAAAACAAAGAATGATTGCCTCCATTCACGTGATACATATTGCCGACCGCGTGGACAGGGAGCCCACCATGCGCGCGCTCAACGAAAAGCTGCAACCATTGTTATTGTTGCAAATGGACCCAGTACCTATCCAAATTTTTAACGCCATCCGGCAATCAGACGGCCGCAAGGGATGCTATGAGTCTCATGTTGCCGTTATGAAGCGCGCACTTGCACTAAATTCAGAGCAGCATGCTTTAATCTTTGAAGACGATGCGGAATTCGCTTCAGACATGTCAACTACACGCATTCAAAAATTATTTAACGAAGCTCTTCAATTTATTAACAAGAACAAGACACTTGAAATTCTTTTTTTGGGATCCTTTCCGAACATTTTTGTGGCAAATGACACTGTAAGAATTGAAAAAAACGGGTTTCAACATATATTTAAGACCAATCCAGCAACTACTCACGCGTATATCGCTAGCGCCCCGTTTATGAAACGAATGACGGAACGTTTCTACGAGTTTCACGGGGTACCAATTGATGATTTTTATAAATCAAGCTTGATCAATACGCACGCTATCTACCCATCAATATTTTTACAATCGTCTTCTGAATCCGACATTGCGAGTCCACTTGCGTCCTTCGTAAGTAAATTCAAGCTAAAAAAATTTATTTGGAGACTTGCAGAATTTTATGCAACATCGACCTCAATAAGTTTGAAGCATGTATTGTTCGTATCTTCAATTCTTTTAGTATTGATGTATCAGTTGTCCTCGTTCTCTTCGTCTATCAATTGTCCTCGTTCTCTTCCTCTTCCTCCTCGGTAACGCGCGGGTTCTCCCTTTGAGATTCAATCCACTTTAAATTTTCTTTTTCAGCTTGTTCTCGTTTCTTCATAAATTCGCTAATTTCTGGAGAATCAGAATCAATGCGCTTTGGCATCTTCTTTTTAAAGCCATTCACTTCAACTTCAACTTCTTCATGAACCTTTTCGTCTTCTTCTTCTTCGGCAAGAACGTCGCTCAATTTCGTAAACCTTGTTTGCTTGTTGTGTGCCACCATTGAGTTGTTTGTATGACGTTGAGGTTTAGATTTCAAATCTCTCTTCTTCTCTTCAGCCTTAGCAATAGCAATAAGAGCATGATTTTTAGAAGTAGAGGGAGAGGGAGAAGGAAAAGAAGAAGAAGAAGAAGAAGGAGAAGGAGAAGGAGCAGGTGCAGGTATAGAAGGAGGGGCCGATAAATATCTCTCCAAATTCTCGATTACATGGGAATCTTGCATTAATTTTGTTGCATCATCTTCCTGCTCACTTACTAAGAAAAGTTTAGGTGGAGGCAAGCGACTTTCTTCATTTTCTTTATCTTCTAAAGAGTCTCTTAACAAGGGCACGGCATTTGCCAAGACATTCTTTTTTGAGTAATACCATACGGCCAAAACCGCAAATCCAAGAAGTATAAGTGATACCGTAAGCAGGACAATTGGAAATGACTTTTTAGTGGTAGGTATTCTTTCTTTTAATAATGCAGCAGGAGCATCAATTGGCATAGTTGTTGCCGGTGCTTGATTGATTTGATTGTGATAAGGAGGAGGATGAGGATGAGAAGGAGGAGAAGGAAAAAATTGTTGCGCTTGAGGTTGCGGTTGAGGTTGCGGTTGCATTTGCAATTGCTGAGAGATTGGATATCCATAATTTAATTGAGAAGTCGGCATTTGCATTTGCATCATGTGGTGTTGTGCAGGGGGAGGGGCAGCTTGCGGAGGCACAGCTTGCCAAACATACTGAGGTTGTTGTGTCTGTTGTTGTTGTTGATGCTGAAAATCAGGTTGTTGTTGTTGTTGTTGTGAATGCATTCTTTTGCCATTGTTTCCTTGTTGTGAAACGTGAACGACATGCGATGCATCATTTGAACTTGCTCCTGGGTTACTATTTCCAGATCCAGAAAGAGCAGCAAGAAGTTCACCAAAATTATCCGATTTCATGTGATCCATTTTGCTTTTGTTTCTAAGTGTAAGTTGTTTTTTTTTTGCACTTTAAATAACGCTTAATGCAACGTACATAGTTAATAAAATGGAAAATGTAAGGGAGATTGAAAAAAATGGTGTTCGTTATATACTAAAAACTGCAATTACAAAAGAAAAACAAATTTTATTGCAAGATGAAATTCAAAACTTAAAATTAATAAATTTACAAAACGTTTCCGGAGTTGTAAAGATTGAAGACTCTTCTATTTCAGACTCAGGTACTTTTCTTACCACAAAAAAAGCATCTGGTTTATTCGGTTATTTCAATTTTCGCAGCGTCTTGACGAGTACGTGCGAACTACACGACTTGTGGTTCCGCGAAATACTTTTTCAAATTTTATATACCATAGGATCTTTGCAACTAACGTTTCTTTCATTTCGTCATAATGATTTAAAGGCAGACAATATACTTTTGGATTATGATCATGTGAATTCGTCTTCTTCTTGTAAATACGAATGGCCACCGAGTCATCTTGCCAATACATTAACATCAGAATCAGAAAAAATAATAACAAGAAGTTGGAAGCTATCGTCGAGAATTAAAACTATTTTGATTGATTTTGAAGTTTCCACATCTGAAAGGGCAAATGAATTTGACTGGCATTTAAATAGTCGATCTTTACAAAACGCCAGCAAAAAATTTGGCTTGTCATCAAACAGATGTGACATGTTTGATGTACACTTACTTTTTGCCGAATTAAAAATGTATGCAAACCACAAAAATTGGGGTGCGTCATTCCTCTTATTCTGCGACAGTTTCTTTGACGAAACCATGTTTTCATCGCCAGAGTTCTGCACATCTCAATCGCGTCTCAATTTAGAAACACAAAAAAAGTCCATGACGCAAAGATGGCAAAATGATAATTTTATTTTAAGACTCTTGTCACATGAATACTTTGGACATTTGAGAATTATTTAATTTTGTAATTAATTGTTTGTATAAAAGAAAAAAAGAACTTTGCTTCTCTACCTATCTAAAAAAAAATGGAAGTTCCTGTTGACGTTCCTTCGGTCGTCGAGGCTCCGGTTGTCCCGGTTGTCGAGGCTCCTGTCGTAATCGAGTCTGCTGCACCTGTTGAAGTTATGGATGGCGGCGCAAAGCACAAGGCAAAGCGCCGCTACTCTCCGCGCCGCAAGTCCGCTTCCCGTCGCCGCTCTTCTTCGCGTTCGCGCAAAATGAGAGGCGGCGAGTTTGGCGTCGACGCGTTCGGCCAAAGAGATTTGGGACAATTACCGAAAAAGAAGAATTTTCCGTATTCTGGCGCGACAAGAAACGAAGACTACGATGCCATCAATCAGTACATTTCGGAGCCTTCATTTACGGGCGCAGAGTCTGCCTACGAAAAGCTTGCTAAGCTTCACAAGCAAATGATGAAGGCGAGCCTGTCTCGATATGACGCTACGCGCTTGCTTGAAGAAGTCAAGGCGTACGACCAGACTTTGAACGACGGCACTTTGCCGCAGTGGATCGTTGAGTACGCCCATGGTATTGATGACAAGATCAATCAGACCGAAGCCGCTCTTGCCGTGGGTGATGAAAAACTCGCCGCTTCGTACGAATGGCAGGCCGCTATTGAGGAGAAGAAGCTTGCGTACATGATCATGGAAGCTTTGTCCGGTGTTGCCGTTGGATCAGGCGAAGACGCGAGATCCTGGCGCAAAGACCGCACAGAAGGCTACACGTCTCCTTTAGGATGGGAGACAGGCTTTTCGGGCGCTTCTGCATCTTCTGGCGTTCAACCTTTTTCGGATGTTAAGAACGAATATTTATCAAGAGTTCTCAGTGCAAATTCAATGGAAAAAGGTTTAAGTAGTCTTGTAAGTGAAAGACCACTTTCACCAAAAGAGAACGAACTCGCAAGACAAGATGCACAACGCACGAGGTTATTATTACAAGGCAGAGCAGCTCAACGTCAAGATTCTTCACTTTCGGATGCAGAAGCGGCTGCTAACGAAGCTCAAGCAGCAGCCCTTTTTCAAGGTGGTAAGAAACACAAGAAGCACGGGTCGCGTTCGCGTTCCCGGTGCAGCAAAGGCAAGGTATTCGATCGGGACACAAAGCGCTGCCGTAACCCCAAAAGCAAAAGCAAGAGCAGGAGCAGAAGAATGGGAGGAGGCAGAAAATGCGATTGGTAAATGTAAAGGAATTATGTGTATTGTTGCAAAAAAGTATAAAAAAATTCCCTTCTTTTTTAGGTTTTAATAAATTCAAATTAATACAATTCAAAACAAAACAAAATGTTCTCCATTATAAGCAAAGCAGACTTGAACCAAGTTGATTGGACAATGATTCAAGGCATTCAGGTTGGGGTTGCCAAACTTGAAGACAGTAAAGAAAGCGAAGACAAGGAAAAGGGAAAAAATGAGGACAACAATAACAAGGAGAAGAGGGGCGAGAAGAGACGTTTAGATGAAATTCAAAATAAAGAAAAGCCTCACGACAACACAGACATTCAATGTGCCGTGGGTATCGTTCTCTTTAATACTACAGTTAGCTCATTAAATCCTGACCATCATTCAATTTACCTTAATACATTTCCGCGCTTTCGAGACTTTGATTTGTTAAAAGAAGAGAAAGAGAAGGAGCAGCTGAAACAAACAGAGTTAATTTCTACAATTAAGATTGAAAAGCCTGATCCTTTAACTGCGACACAATTTTACGAAAAGTTTGTCAAGAGAAGCCAAGACGAGTGCAATGCAGAACGAGAAGCAAAACAAGGCTCTAAAGAATGGCTTGAAGTGCGCAAGCTTTCACTAACTGCGTCTGTGTTTGGTGCAGCTGCAGGGTCCAATCCGTACCAATCACCCAACCAACTGTTAGAAGAAAAGCTTTGGGGCACATTTAACGGAAACGCCTTGACAGTGTGGGGAAACGAGCACGAGCCTCACGCGCGCGAGTCCTTCATAAAATGGTTCAAGGAGCTCTTGTCTGCGCGCTATTTTTTCGCTGGGCGATCAGATTCCGACAATCCCATTTTCGAGCTGAAGGAGGACAATGCAATCAAATTTGCTGCAGAGCCGTGGCTCGCAGTCTCGCCCGACGGCATCTTGTATTATGAGGACGCCGACGGTTCCAAAAAAGTTTCTCTTGTTGAATTCAAGTGCCCAACACGAGACAATTTTGACGCACTGGTTTCTCCGTATGCAAAATACGAACATGGCGTTCCAACCTATTACAAGGACCAAGTGCAAGGCATTTGCGGGTACTTGAATGAAAACAAGTATGCAAATGCAGTGATTGAAGACATTTGGTTCGTCGTGTGGCGCCCTTCAAGAACATGGATAACGCATTTGCAAGTGGACAAGGCATACTATCAAACCTTTTTGAAACCTAAGCTTTTTGCTTGGTACTTTAAGCTGTACTTACCGGCCTTGACGAAAAAGTATAATGCGGGGGGCGAACGGTCATTAATCGAGTCGTTGCAATTATAATTATTATTAGAAAGGCCGCAATGTTTAAAGTTGATTTAACGTCTTGATATGTCTTGCACTTGAAACGTCAAAGCACGCAATTGCGTTGGATGGAAGATTTGCAGTCAATTCCCTTCTGGAATAGTTTGTCGTTAAAATTGCGCATTTGTTTCCTTGGTTAAAAAGATAAATATTTCGCAGATGAGTTGAAAATTGGAGAGAAGATGCAATGTCTACAATGCCCATGTCGGTCATTTTTGTGAATGAAAATCCAATGTCTGCAAGCGATGGATTTGTTTTTAAACAATTCGAAAGCGCTTTTGCTCCGACGTTTGAAATTGGATTGCCGTTAAGTCCCAAGGCCCACACTTTTGAAAATTTTTCGCTAACACACAATTTCGCAAAGAGCTTTAATGCACCAGCATCGCCGATATCGCACCCAAAGAGAAAGATTTGCTCCATTGATGAAGGCAGAGACGTAATTAAATTTTGAGCGCCTTCGTCACCTATTTCGTTTCCACCAAAGACGATTTGTTCAAGTTTAGACAATTTCTTGATTGAAGAACAGAGTCTCAAAGAGTTGTACTGTGTAAAGTGATTGTAGTTCAGATTTAAAACTCTTAAATTTGGAAATTTTAAGAAGAAATCCTCGTAATCGGAAAATGTCCATGACAAATGATTTTGATCAAGTTTTAATATCGTAATTCTGTTCAATTTAATTGTTGGTGTAAGTGCTTTCCAGCATTTTTCGTCCACACGCCCAAGTTTTCGAATCGAAAACGAAAACAAGTTTGTGTTTGTCACGAGAAGCTTTTGCATCGCAGCAAACACCTCAGGTTCGAGCGGTAAAATGTGTCCGATGTGTCCCACTCCGGTTTCGTAAAAGTCAGTCTTGACTAGCGAAAACTTTTGGAGTTTCCTGATCGACAAGATTATTTTTGACGCGTCTCCGGGCTGCAGCATCGATAATGTTGCGCTTCCGATCTTGAATTTGCGCAGCGAATGCGTCGACAAAAACTTGGTCAGATCATCAATGCAACTTGAATGTATGGTCGAGAGAAGAGAAAGCTTGCTTAGGAATTTGAGCTCTCCAAAATGCGCAAAGGATCCAACACCAAGCTTATGACATTGGGAGTCCAGAATCAAAGTTTTTAGCCGTTGGGGAAATTTTAAATCATTGTTAATGAAAAGAACAGAAGATTGTTCAAATCGCAATGATCGACAAGACGTCAGTTTTTGAAGAAATTCTTGTACTATATTTGATATCCAAAACCCTTCTTTATTTTGAAAATATAATGTAACTGAGGAAAAACAATGTCTAAATTTTTCAAGAGTCCGTAACTTTTTTGTAAACCCAATGCTTCCTGTAGGTCTGCTTAAAGAAATTTTTAAAGGTGGCGACATTAAGATCAAGTTTTCGCTGACTGCTCGGGACGTCATTGAAAGACTTAAAAAGGATTTAAAGTCTAAAAATGATGCTGTTGTTTGCAAAAGAGACGGATGGGTTTCTAAAGTTATTTTTTGATTTGGTATTGATGCTACATCTGTTTCTTTGTCCCCAGACACTGATTTACAATACATAAAGTCATCTGTTGGATTCGCGGACGAGTAAAAGGATAAAAGAAACATTTTGAATTTTGATATTATAAAATTTAACAAATAAAAAAGGCAAAAAATAAAAATGCCTCGTGTTTTTTATGAAGACGACGATGTCTTACCTCAAAAAAGTACACATGTGTGTTCAAACATTGAGGTAAAAACTATTGTCGGTAGAGACGCCGTAAAATTAGAATTAGGGTACTCTTTTCAAGATAAATTTGCCGAAAAGCTTGCAGAATGTTGTGGATCACTGATGTTTGCAAATGCCGAACATTTAATAGATGAACTTGAAAAATGTAGGTTGCAAATGTATTCATCTTTTTCGTATGACACGTCAGGTAAGAGGACGCAAGTCTTCTTTACAACTCTAAAAAATGTCGAAAAATTGAAGGGATTTATGTTTGGTGCACTATTTGTAAATGGTGTTGGTAAGAAACAGAAAAAGGTACTTCAGATTGATTACTTGTGTGGATGCTCTTCAAAATGCGAGTTGTGTGGACATAAATACAAATCAGGTACTGAATTGATAAAGGAAGCAAAACGAATTGCGGAAAAGTTTGGAGCTTCAGAAATACAAGTAGAATCCGTTAAAGAATCAGTTGAATTTTACAAGAAACTAAATTTTAAACCAATTGTTAATGACAATGTAAATGAAAAAGATTTATTTTTTTATCTAAGCACACATCTTAGAAAGAGAAGTAGAAGCAGGAGCAGAAGTACAAGCAGAAGCAGGAGCAAAAGCAAAAGCAGAAGCAGAAGCAGGAGCAAAAGTCCCAAACGTTCAAAAAAGTTTCCAGAAAATGCGACGGAAGAGGAACTTCAAGAGTATTATGAATACATGACAAAATAACTTAATTCATTTTATAAGTTTTTTATGAATCCGTAAAAAAATGAAGCGATCTTTGTTTGACTTTGCAAAAGCAAAAGACGGGAGTACAGAATCAGAAAAAAAATCCAAGATTACACCTCAATTAACATCGCTTACTGTCGAGCAAATTCTTCGACCTCCTGATTTAACTTTTTTGACATCCTTACCATCCAAAATACAAACTCATCAAACTCAGACTCAAGATACATTACTAATTGATATTGTTAGGCCCAAAACACTTAATACCGTTTTAGGACACGTAGACGCCAAAAAATCAATTCTGCAATACCTAAATTCACCAACAACAAGAACAAAGCCAGCTCTTTTACTTTCAGGTCCCTCCGGATGCGGAAAAACATTACTTGCTAGTTTGGCAATTCAAGAAGCCCTCTATCAAAAATGGGATGACCGCATTCTAGACTTGTCAAAAGAGAGCGACGATTCAATTTCTGTAGCAATCGAAAATTTGTCTAAAAAAAAGAGTTTGTCGGGAAAACCTTGGTGCGCTCTTATTGAATGCATTGAGGGATTTTCCGGGGAGGAGAGAACGTCTTTACTAAAAGCTGTTAAGGCATCAAAAATTGCCATGATTTTCACGTGCGACGACGCTTTTGAACCTGCAAACAAATCGTTTCGCGAAGCCTGTTTTCATGTTCGAATGGGACAAAATGATTCAAATACGATTTTGAGAATTTTGTTTAAAGCGGGCGAAGTCTATGGACTTAAACTATCTCCGGAAACAGCATCAAGCATTTTAATAAATTCAAATCAAAATGTAAGACTTGCTTTGAACACGCTACAGCTCTTGGCAACTACAAAGAAGACAGCCAGAAAGGGAGCTCCCTTAAGTTCTGCGGACGAGGCGTTCAATTTGTTTATATCATGCTCTCAAATGTGCGCTGCAACTCCAAAATCGTTTGAAAAATCATTGGTCATTTCTTCAGGAGATTCAGACATGTTTGTGTCGCTCCTGCAGCAAAATTATGTATCCAGTGCTTCATTTCCAGCAGGTTCCCAAAAAACACTTGATTCTTTATCAAATGTCGCGGAAGCCTTTTCGTTTTCGGATATTTTTATGAAACGATTCTTAATTGAGGAGGCGACCTTTATTGCAACCTTGTCGACAAAAATGAATTTGACTTTGCAGAAACCAGAAAAGCAGTCTTCGTTTCCTCTCTACTTTTCAATCATGTCGTCTTCAAAATCAAGAAAAGATAGGCTTCCTGTAGCAGCCGGCGTCTTATCTTACAAGTTTTTAGGCGAGGAACGGCCCCTCTTTATTCAAGGCGAAAAAAATGACAAGAATAAGAAAACCAAGAAACCAAACTCGTCCTTTGTTCAAGACATTATGCCCCATTCTCATTTAACTCTTCTTTCTCAGATAAAGCCTTCAGGACTTGATGCACATGAAACTCTACTTGTTTTAAAGGCAAGAGTGAATGGGAGAAGCGATTTTCGCGTGTTAAAGGAAGAGGGGTTGTATGTTGTTGGGGATGCGCAGGCAAATACATGGATACAAAAGGGAGTCTTTGCATTTTAACACATAACTAATTAAAGATTAAACCGTTTCCGCGTACTCGCTAGATTGCTCTTGATGTTTGAAGTATTTCCCCATAAAATCCACCGGCTCCAAAATCCAGCCGTTGTCGGATCGTTCCAATGCTCCCTCTTTGCGTGTCTGGACAAATAGGCGGACTTGTGTTTGCTTTTTTCTTGGGGCGAGAAGGATGTGTAATCGCGCATTGTACTGTCACCAAAATGAATCGTTTTCGTTTTTCCACCCAAAGTTTGTAAACGGACCATGTACTTTTTACCGGACTTGTCAGATTTTGAAAAGGAAACTAGTTTAACTTTAGATCCACCAGTCAAGGATCTACTTCTAATCTTACTTTTACTCCTATTTTTTCTAATTTTTTTGGAACAAAGAGAATGCATTTTTATTTCATATTTAGTATGTTATGCAACTACAATAACTGCATTTCCATCCATTTTGTCTTTGCATGCCCAATTTACCATTGGGAACAACCCAATTTTCGTAAAACACGTGATTGAAATCATACACACGTTTTCCTGTCATTTCATTAATGCGCCATCGTTGAGGGCAGTATTTTTGGCAACCTCCTCCTGACAAGGATCTTGATCTACGGGGCCTAGGACCAGGTTTTTTCTTTTCTCTACATCTCTTTGTTACAGGATCGCGAACTTTTCCCTTTTCGCAAGGACTATTAGCCTTTGAAATCTTATTTTTGGATCCCAAGGGACGTCCACGCCTTTTCTTTAAAGGGCTCTTGCTTCTGCTCCGGCTCCGGCTCTTGCTTCTGCTCCGACTCCGGCTCGTGCTCTTAAGATCAAAAACTATGATTGGGTCGGATCCGGAACCAGTCACGTAACATCCCTTCCTCGAATCATAATCAGCATTAAAAGATCCATCAAACTCAATCTCGTCATACTTAGACGTGATTGCGCTCGTAAGCGTCTTACCATCTCCTTTATAAAAATTGGTAATTTCAAGTTCTTCAATGTTTCCAATGCGATTATCAACATCGGTAAAGTTTAAAAATGTTTGGCCGACCAATGCTCCGAAAGTTTGGCCTTTCTTCAGTTTTTTTGCAATTTCAAAAGTCAAAAGTCTCGCGTTATCAGTATAGAAATATCTGGTTTCACTAAGAAGATCTTGAACTTCAACGCCATCAGTAATGCCGTGCTCATCATAATACTCTTTTACGATGTCAAGTGGATAATTAAAAACACTTAACTTTCCAATCACTTCGGATTTTGTAAGAAGTTTCATTTTGTTTTTTTTTATTTGTGTTCTCCAAAAACTTATTTTTTATCTTCGGGTCTGACTGTAACCAAATCTTCAATTGCCCCTAGCCAATCGTCCAATACTTCTTTTGATGCATTAGCTCTTTTCATTAAGACGTGTACTGTGGCAATAAGTTCTTCATACGATAATAGCTTCTTCCCAAATCGAGTCACAGCGGCTGCAACTTGCTGCTGCATGTACGAATCGGATATCGGACCCGTGTCAAACAAGTCAACATCTTGTAAACTGACCTCGGCATCTAATCCTGAAAAGACGTTCATTAATCTCGTTATGTTGCCTTGTAGACATAATCCCTTGCTCTCCGCCATTTCCTCAACAAATCTCTTGACTAATTCAGATCGCCTTTCTACATCTTGAGTTTGTACAACTCTTTGCCACACCCAACTTGAAAGAACTGGAAATGTAATTCCCAAAACACTTTCCTTGTCATCAATGCTATAAACTCGATTTAGATGATCAAGGCAATCCTTTTCTGTTTTTGAAAGAATGAATTCTTGTCCTCTTTCCTTCTCCTTCTCCTTCTTTTCTTTCTCCTTTTCGTTTTCTTTTTCCTTCTCTTTATCAATAAAGGATGCAACAGTTTTCATGGATCCTCGCCAAAACTCATTTACGACCGTTTCTGTAAACTTTTTTACATGAGGTAAGGGCGGTTTTAGTTCTACTATTTTTACTTTGTCATTTTTTTTAAATTTTTGAGCTGCCAGAAATTCATATATAGTTTTTCCTAAATTATCTTCAATCTTTACTTTCTTCGTTGGTGACTCTGCCCAAGTTCGTAACATTGAGATTGCCTGAACGAGAGGACGCTGGATTTCAATCGTATGTATGTTCTCGTCGTCATCTGCCAAGTCGCGCAGATTTCTATCTTTACGACGCTTCTTTTCCTTTTCTGGTCCGCCTCGTTCCGGTTCTTCTTGTTCTGCTTCTTCTAAAGCTCCCCCAATTCCAAGTTGTCTCCAAACGTATGCTTGAGCAGGTTGAGCTCGAAAATCTGAAAGACGCAAAGACCTTTGATTAACATGCTCTGCACAAAACGAAAAATCTTCCCCTGCTTGAGAAACGCATCTCTGGGAGCACTGCCTTCCATTACGAGTTTCACCAAGACACCGATAAGATTTTAATCCACCATCCTGCATACTGATTTTTATCTTTGTTTCTTGTTCTGCCTAATTTCGAATTGCACGTAAACGTCGTTTCTGACCAATCGCCAATCCAAACATTTTCATTTACTTCCTTTTCCCATGTTCTCTCCGCAATGCTTTTCTTAAAAAACTCCCTTTTCTTTACATCGCCTTCTATCGCCCATTTTCCAGTTGTCAAGACGAGAAAAACAGGAGCCATCTTTTATACATTTTCATTTTATTACAAAAATTCATTTATTATTTATTTGTAAAATACAATAACTTTATTAAATAAAGAATGAGCTCGTTTGTTGCAGTCAAGACACGAGTCAAGGCGTCAAGAGAACGCAAGAGCCCTGAAAAGGAGGATGTAACAATTTCAGAAGGATGCTTTTGGTACATAAAACCTCAAATTAAGATTGATGCAAAAACAAATCGGAGATCGTTTTATGGAATGAATCAAAAGGAAATGCAACGATTGCGAGAGTTGGTCAAGTCAAACTTTTTTACTCCCGAAATGTTAAGCGTGATTGCAAACATGAATGAAGAGTCTGGCACTAAAAAGCAGACTAGATTAAGAAGCTTTGATTGGGCAGTTACAAACTTTACAAAGGGAAATCCTATTTCGTATTTGCGCCCCATCAAATCTATTGACTCAAATACACATGCGAAAAAGGAGGAGGATAAAGAGGATAAAGAGGATAAAGAGGAGAAGACCAGGCGGATTGTTGACCCGCATGTGTCCTATTCATCAGAACTTCATAGTGGCCACCGTCTTCTCTTTGACCCTTTTCGCCGCGGAACTCACGTTTATTTTGAAGCGGACGGACAGAACAGGCATTCCACAGTGGGGCAATTGTGTTTTCTGAAGTGGTGCTTTGACAATGGAATTGACAAGTACGTGGATGAAAATGCAGACGAAATTAAAAAGGACATGGCCGTTATTTCTAAAAAGAGGCGGAAGAACAAGAAGACTGAACCTTCTATTTCCGTTCAAGCTGAACATCAACAAGAAACCAAACGTTCCAGAGAAGAGGACAAGAAAAATGACGAAGATGTTAAACATCCTAAAAAGAGGTCGAGAATGGAATTGACTCCAACTCCAAAAAGTCGGATTCGCGGTTTGGTGCCAATGACAAAAATTGAAATCCATGCATAGTAATAAAAAAAAGCATTTAACTCTTTATCGATTTTGAAAAGAAAAAAATGTCCGCTCCGTCCGAAGTTTTTGATCAGGTCGAAGTCCCCGAAATTGTCGAGCTGGCCGGTGGCAAAAAGTCCCCGCGTCGCCGCCGCTCGTGCCCTCCCGGTCAGCGCCGCAGCCAGACGACTGGCCGCTGCCGCAGACCGTGCCCCCAGGCGTGCAAGGGTGAAGCCGATGAGGAGGATATGCTTTTAGACGAAATTGATGACCTGCAGCAACAGCTTTACGTGGCTCAGAGAAACACGCAAGCCGAGTTGGATCAGGCCAACCTTGGGGGTGTAGCGTTTTCGGAGGGTATGTACGGTCCCGCGCGGCCCAACGGCATGTTTGGCGGCGGCGAAATGGAGGGCGGAGCGAGAAAGCGCAAGCTGACCACGTACAACAAGTTCGTCATGAAGTACGCCGCGCAGCACCACGGCAAAACTGGCAAGTCTTTGATCCGCTCCGCGGCCAAGGCATGGCGTGCGCACAAGGGTGGCCGCAGCATGAGCCGCAGCCGCAGCCCCTCAAAGCGCAGCCACAGCCGCAGCCGCAGCATGCGCCGTTAAATACTTACTTGAATAAAAGTGAAAGAGAGAGAGAGAAGAGAGAGAAGAGAGAATAGAGAAGAAAGTTGTTGAAATCAAATAGTCTCAATTACAAAGGGCCCCCTTACGTCCGTCGAATACCGCTCTGCCGCTTTTAATCCCATCACAACCGCATTCTTTCCAGAAAAACAACCAGCTTTCTTCGCTACATATAATGCCCCCTTTGCAATTTGAGCACCCGCTCCGATGGCACAGAATCCATCCCTTTGCGATGCAACCTGCAAATCCGCAGACACCACAAACAAGTTCTTCTTAAATCCCATAATAAATGAGAAATCTTCTGATTCCTTGTCAACTTCAAATTCCTTCAATAATGCGCGGAGCGGAACAATTACTTTTGTAACCATGTATTCCATCGGGTCTAACTTTTCCTTGACGTCAAATTTTGGAAAATTGAAATGATACCGGACGAGCTGACACACGCGATAAGATCCGCAAAATCCAAATATGCAACCATTTTTAACAAAGAGTTTTGGGTCGCTGCGAATTTCGAGCTCAGAATCGGAAATCCCCGCGCTGTCTGAACCTACAACCACTTCATTGTCATCGGACAGCAGTGCAACAATGACTGTCATTTTAAAATCTTTTTATTATACTTATCACGTTACATATTTAATCAAACAAAACAAACAAATGAAAAGAAATGAACGTGACTACTCTAGATGGTTTTAAATATTATTTGACAAGTTCATTCGTAAACATGAGTCCAGTGCTTCAAATGCTGAAGCTTCACACCACACAAGAACAAGAGCTTCCGGTAACTTTAAAAACGTTGTTGAATGCCGTAAAGTTTTGTGCTATAATCAATCAAAATAAAAATCAAGTACTGAAGCAAGAACCCATTCCGGACACTACGGTATACTTTTCTGAACTCGTCTCTCAACAAGAGTATGAATTTGTGAATTTATTGAATTCAGATTCAAAAGAAGATGATGAAATTAAGAATCTTTTTGAATTTGCTGACTACATTGATTTTGGAATGCTAAGGCGACTGATGGCAAAGACAATTGCCTTCAAAATTAAACAATGCAAAAATGTTGAAGACATAAGAAAAGAATTTGGATTAGTAAATGACATTGATGAAAAAGAGTATGCGAAATTGGAAGAGGATAGCAAATGTTTGCACTAATTTATTTTATTTTACAACCTCACGACAGGTTGTTTCGGACCACCTTTTCTACCGCTTCTGCGGCCCGACGCAGGTGGAGATGAAATGACGACAACGCGACGAGGCTCGGATTGTTCCTTCTCCTTCTCCTTCTCCTTCTCCTTCTCTTTTTCCTTCTCCCCCCTCTGCCTTTCCTTCTCTTCAGCTTCTTTCTCATCTTCATCTTCATCTTCCTCTTGCTCATCTTCATCGTCATCTTGATACGATTCGTCATCGTCTTCATCCTCTTCTTCTTCTTCTTCTTCTTGAGCAAGTTCTGCGAGAGACTTTTTATGCATCTTCCTCCTATTAGTAGAAGAAGAATTAGGGATCTTGATTTTCTTTTGTGGAATAGACCGAGCCGCAGCAAGACGCTTAGACATGTCCTCTTCCATCTTGCTCAACCGTTCCATTCTCTTCTCCATTTCAATTTCCTTCAGTTTTAAACTTTGAAGCGCAGATGCAGTTTCCTTGTCTTGCTGTTCTTTTGATTCGTCAATAACTTCAATTTTTGGAGAGCTTGCAACTTGTGTCCAAGGGGACGTCAAGTTCATGCTTGCGCTAGGCGGTCTCATCATTTTCTTTCCATTTGTTGTTGATGGAGATGGAGGCGTCGCCGGAGGAGACGATGAAGACGACGAAAACTTGGCTTTAAGTGCTTCCATTTCCATTTCCTTTTCCTTTGCCTTTGCCTCGTCCTCTTTCGCCTTGCCCTTTCCCCCAAAAAATTTTTTCAAGTAGCTTCCGTCCTTCATCATGTTGCTCATGACTGTCCATCCAAAGCTTCCAATAACAATCATTGCGAGTTCCATTTCAGGCTTTTGCGCGCCGCGGCGCCAGTATTTCTTGTAAATTTTTGTGAGTGGCCGATCAAAACGGTTCATGTCGCTGCACAAGGACTTATGGTATCCGTCAAGCAAAGGGAACCCAAAGTTTTTGGCGACCATCTCGATCAATCCAGCACCAACGTCAATAGAAGACTTGGCAAGATTGACCATGCGCCTCGCCTCAATCTCGGATTGGCAGCGATCGTACTGAAAACTAATTTCTTCAAGTGAATCTTTCATAGTCAAGGTTCGTACCAATTTGCATTGTCCGCTTTCAGCGAGAGACAAGAGCTCAGTCAGCAATCCTTCCTTTTCGTCGCGACGTTCATTCTCGACGGATTCAAAATAGGCCTTTTTTGGCTTAGGGTTGGGGTTGGTTGCTTTAAAAGTTTCTTTAGCTTTGGCCTCAAAAGAAGTCGGAAGCTGAGATCTTTGATCATCGTTCGATTCGGAACGAATACTTTCCTTGTCTCGATTATCTTGATTGTCTCTATCTCTATCATGTTCCTTTTCATTATTGTTGGAGTTTGCATTGTCTGAATGTTGAGAATGCTCGCTCGCCGCATCCTGTTCTTCCCGTGGCTCAGCTCTCTGGTCCTCTTCTTCTTCTTCTTCTTCTAGATCGGCTGGAGGCGGTTCGTCATCTTCCTCTTCAACAACGTCAACTGGAAACGATCCTCTCAAATTCAAATCTTTGCGCCTAGGTTTTTTCTTGGACATGTTTGTGTAATCGCGGTTAGCTAAAATTTCAAATGTTGCAAATTCAGATTGCGTTGGAGTGTGAACGGAATCATTTTCGTCATCACTCATTTTCTTTGTCTTTATTTTATATTTATTCTTTGTTTTATGTCTTTCCTTATAAGTTCCAAACCAAGGACGAACGAACCAAAATTACAAAAAAAATTTTAAACAAAAACACAAAACTAACAAAAGAAAATAACTAAAAATGATTTTTTTGGAGGAAGAGATCGCTCGCCTTCCTTTTCCTTCCTTCACTAAATGTGAATCTCTTAAAGAAGAAGATGCGGACAATCACCTTAAAAAAATTATTAGCAAACGAATTCCATTATTAAGACTTATTGCAAATCATGTTGCTTTAGAAAAATCAAGGATTTTAAAAGACTTGCAAGAAAAGAAACGAGCACTTGCATTTAGAGTTGAAAAAGACGCGTATTTTCCGTCAATGACAACTGTTTCATTTATTGATGTAATGAAAGAACCAGAGTTTATTCAAAGGTTATCAAATGTACTTTATCCAAAAGCTTTTGGTATAGAAATATCTGTATCTCTAGGCTACATAGAAATTTATTTGACGCTAGATTTGTCAAAAATGATTGAAGGAAAAGATCCCATTTGCGTTTGTGAACATCGGGGCTTTTATGACGAAGGCGCGTGCTGCGAGTGCGGGGGACACGTAGTGTTTTGTTATGAATGTGGTGCAAAATAAATAATTTATAGACGATTTCTCTTGTTCTTGTTTTTGTTTCTGTTTTTCCTGCTTTTCTGTCTCGACAGCTTTGTATTTCCCCTCTTCTTCTTTTTCTTCTTTGATCCTCCTCCTAGAGGAGACGATTGCGACCTTCTTAAAGCGAGGAATCGAGAATATTTAGGAGAAGTAGGAGTAGGTAATGTTCGGAAAGGAAAAGGAGGAGGATCAGAATGAATAGGAGAAGTAGAAAAAGGAGAAGAAGCACCCTTTTCGTAAATCATGTCATTCTGATTTAAATGTACAAATGAATCTATCATGCTATTCAACACAGTACGATCTTTCGAATTTAACTCATTTGCGTACCCCATGTCAGTGCTAAGTATACCTGTCTCTCGATCAAAAAGAATTTGTGCGCCATTGTTAAAGAAAATCGTTACAAAGCTAGAGTCTCTTGGATTTGTAGAAAAATATTCAACCCTCACAAAATTATCTCTTGTAATTGTAATACTACTCATTTTTTTATCTTTTATTTTTTTTTAATTATTACTTTAATTACAATAATCAAAAAAAAAATGTCGCACGCTCTTGAAAGTATTCAGCTCACGCTGTATACGGACAAGGAGGTGCGAAACCTGTCAGCAGTGCAAGTTTTATTTCCATCTACTTTGGAGCGATCTCTTCCAAAATCAAATGGTCTGTCCGACCCTCGATTTGGCGTCACGGACAGAAACTTGAGATGCACCACGTGCGGGCAAGCTGATTGCTTCCAGCACTTTGGTCATATTGAATTAAACAAGCCTGTATGCCGTTTAGGTCAAATATCATTAATCTTGTATATTTTGCGGTCAGTTTGTTGGGCATGTTCAAGGCGAAAATTTACTGTCAAGGGCGAGAAGGGGGGATTCTTGGATGCTCGGTCAATTATATCGAGGACGCCTCCTTTAGGAAAAGAACGGCTTCGAGCAATTAGTGAGGCATGCAAGAATCGCTTTAAATGTCCTTGGGACGATGATTCAATTCCATTGACAGATCGGTGTGGGGCACCTCAACCTTCTTACGTCCTCGTCAACAAACTTTTTTTCAAGAGAACGTTTCGCGAAAAGGAAGAATGTTTGTTTGAGAGCGAGGAAGAAAGGGCCTTTGCTACTTCTCGGCTTATGCCTGATGAAATTCAAAGTATCTTAAGGCACATTCCTCATGATACTTTAATTTTAATGGGATTTCGTCCTGAAATCTCGCATCCAATGAATTATATAATGAGCGCCCATATTGTTCCGCCTCCAATTATTCGCCCCGCTTCAGGATCCGTAGCGTCTGATTCCAGATCCAGAGGCGAAAATGACATGACAACGGCATTTCAGGACATTATTCGATGCAATAATGAATTGAAATGCATTTATGAGGATCCGGAATCGACAGAAAAGGAAAAGTATCAGTCGTGGGATAAGCTTCAGCTTTTTTGTGGAGCTTTAGTGAATCAAGTCCTGAAAAAGCAAGAAACGTACGATGGAACTCCTTTAATGCATTCACGCGCAATTGCGAATCGGCAAGTGAAGGATTTGAAAAGCCGATTGACTGGCAAGAGAGGCCGGCTCCGCGGAAATCTGTCTGGCAAGAGAGTTGACCACGCGGCTCGAAGCGTCGTCGGACCAGACGCGTTTCACGACATTTACGAGCTCGGTGTGCCGAAAAGCATAATGAGCACTCTTACTTTTCCAGAGCACGTAAACTACATTAACATTAATTATTTGGCCTTTTGCGTGGCCAGGGGGAGCAATGTGTTGGGCGGAGCTCTCACAGTTCGCACGCCAGCGCTTCTTGGACAAAAAGGATCGGAGGGCGGAGAAAAGGTACACTACATTTCCTTGCTTGACGAATTGGGACGGAGGGACCTCGCCGCTTCCTTAAAACCGGGCATGATCGTCGAGAGGCACTTGAGAGATGGAGACTGGTGCTTATTCAATCGTCAGCCGTCTCTTCACAAGGGATCTATTCAGGCCTTTAAAATTTATAACGTCCCTTCTTTGCAATTCAAGCTGCCGCTTCCTTGCACAAAACCTTTCAATGCAGATTTTGACGGAGACGAAATGAACCTGCACTCGCTTCAGGGATACGAAGCGATTGCCGAGGCTCAAGAAATTATGAGCGTTCCTTTTCAAATGGTGACTCCTCAATCGAACAGCGTGTCCATTGGACTCGTGCAAGACTCTCTCGTGGGAGCGTACAAAATGAGCTCAAAAGACTCTTTAATCGAACGGGATTTGGTTATGCAGCTCGTAATGTCATTCAGGCACAATCCCACATCGTCAGAATATAATGAAATGCCTTTGAACAAGCCGGAGTCTTTCGTCGACTACTTGTCTCAAAAGAGCGACATGAGGTGGTTGACATCGAAGAACACCAAGACAAAGAACACAAATGACATTTTCTTCACTCCGTCCGTCGAGGCTTTTTTACCGTATCCTGCTATTCTCAAAGGAACTACGTTTTCGTACGTTAAAAATCAAGATGGATCTTCAAACCGTACAAAAATAGTTCACGGACCTTTATGGACGGGAAAACAAATTTTTTCTTGGCTTTTACACCCGGCGGTAAGTTTGCAGAAACCTCTTTCCGGAGGAGATGTTTCAAGTATCGACGATTGGATGAATGACAAAATTGTTTCTATACGAAACGGGGAAGTTTTTTGTGGGCGCTTGTGCAAGCAGACTTTAGGGTCTACGACTGGCGGACTTATTCACGTGATTTGGAAGCACTGTGGGCCTTGGGCGGCTGCGCATTTTGTTTCCGATGCACAGCGTCTCATGATGCAATGGCTTACGCATTTTACAGTATCAATATCAATTTTGGACTGCATGAATGGGGCAGAAAGCGCTGTCGACGATTTGGTCGCGGAGTCCATGGGCAAGGCAGACGCTCTCATGCTTTCGGACGTTCCAGAAAGTGTGAGGGAGCAAAGACAGACTCAGGTTCTCCAGGACATTTTGAGATCCGCGGGAGGAAAAGTTCTCGAAAATATGGATCCTCAGTGCGGCATTGCTACAGTCGTCAATTCAGGAGCCAAGGGGAACTTAATGAATCTTGCTCAAATTTCCGGAATTGTCGGTCAACAAACATTGAACGGCGCGAGAGTTCAATTCAGAAAAGGTCCGAGCGGGCCTCGAACGTTAGCGTGCTTTGCTCCGGGGGACGGGCGTCCCGAGGCCCGCGGGTTCGTCGCCTCTTCCTACTTAATGGGACTTCAACCTTACGAATTTTTTTTCCACCAGCAAGCCGGACGCGAAGGAGTTGTTGCAACTGTGTCCGGAACATCGGAGACAGGTTACAATCACCGGAAAATGATCAAGGGTCAAGAATCGGAGGTGATCATGTACGACGGATCAGTAAGAGTCAGCACAAATGTAATTATTCAGCTTCATTATGGCGGCGACGATTACGATGGCGTTCATGTGGAGCGTGTCAAGATGCCCTTTCTGGCCTTTTCCGACAAGGATAAAGTTTTGGACTATTTAGGCTTTAATTCTTCTTTTAGTCCTACTTCTACATCTACTTCTACTTCTACTTCTTCTCGTACTCCTTTGCCGCCTTCAAAAAAACGAGAACAAGAACAACAGAAAGAAGTAGAGAAAGAGAGAAACAGAGTCATTGAGTCATGGACATTGCTGAGAAACATCAAACTGTCGGCAAGCAAGTATGGAAATGACTTTTCTGCTGAAATCTGCATGCCCGCAAACTTTGAGCGTGTTGTTGCCTTTACAATGTCAAAAAGGTCCGCACCTTTGTCAAGCGCTGCAATTGAAGACGAACTCATACTCTCCGAATTCATGCTGAAATTTATGCTTGAAAAAATGCTCAGGGCTCATTTAAGGCACTCCATTTCTTCATTTGAATCTCTACATCTTGAAAAATCTCCATCTCTCCGCGAGTTGCTACATTTGCCGAAAATGGATTGGCGAAGGATTGACGATCCCTCTCTAATTGCCAGACACGCTCTATCTCTTACGTGCACGTCTCCTTTCTTGAAACGCCACAAGGTAAACACGAGAGACATTGCAATGGACATTGCAACTCAATTCGTTAATCTTTACATTCATGGACTTGTCAATCCCGGAGAAGGCGTGGGGGCAGTTGGGTCGTCTTCAATTGGAGAACCCTCTACGCAATTGACACTCAACATTTTTCATTACAGTGGAATCGCCGAGAAGAACGTGACATTAACAGGCTTGCCGCGATTTAAGCAGATTATCAATGCCATCGATACGTCCGAAACATCAAACATGAGGCTCACGTGCATTCCTTCAAAATCAAAATCAATGATTGACGATTCGGCTAAATTATCTGCAAAAAAATTTGCAGCTTCGTTACCTCGAGTCATGTTGGCGGAAATTGTCGACTTTTCTCGAGTCATGTACAGTCCCTTGGGATATTCGTCATCCTCCTCCGTTTTACGAGACACTTACGTGTTTGGAAAACTTGGAGACATTTCCACTTTTTTGGACATTGAGTCCTTGAGTTACTTTACGCTTTCTGGTGGGTCGGGATTAACCGTAAATTCATTTGCGTCCACGTCATCGTCGGCAACTCGCCTCAACTCATCTCCGGCTATCAAGAAATTAAAGAGCGCTACAAAATCAAGAATTGCATCCGCGATTGATTCTCAAACATCACCCCAATTCAAGGCTAATTCTTCTTCTGCTTCTGCTTCTTCTTCTTCTTCTTCATCTTCCTCTTCATCTTCCTCTTCATCTTCTCCAAACAATCAAAACGCGTCCTCTTACGTGTGTGTCTTTAAACTTGACAAGACGGCATTAACGCAGCGCTCCTTGTCCGTCGACGATATTGTTAATGCACTTCGTCTCTTTGTTGGCGAAGAGGCTCATGTTGTAGCAACAAAGAGATGGTGCAAGGATTGGCTTGTGTCAATTCGTCCTCCGGCTTTCGGATCAGGAGACATGGACAGGTGCATAACAGAGGCCGTGCACGACAGCTTGCTTGAATCTGCAATCGTAAATGGCCTGCACGGCGTTACCAAGGCGATCGCCTCACTTGATGCGCAAACAAAACAATGGGTTGTCGACACGGACGGTTCAGACATTATCTCGGCAAACCGTTTATCCGGGATTGACAAGCAGCTCATGTGGACGAACAATATAATTGAGGCTGGTCGATGCTTTGGTGTGGAAGCTGCAGTTGCTCTTCAGCAAGTTGAACTTCATCGCGTCTTAAGCTTTGACGGAAGTTACGTGGATCCAAGGCATACGTGGTTGCTGTCAGACGCTGTTACAAGATCCGGAACAACCAACCCTTTGAACAGACACAAAATGGAAGAGCTCGGCGGCAGTTTGCTTCAATGCGCCTCGTTTGAACAAACGTTGGACGTTTTCGGGGTTGGGGCTGCATTTGGATCGTCTGATAATTTATCTGGGGCAACCGAAAAACTTATCGTGGGCCAACCAGTTCACGTCGGAACTGGTTCTTTTGAAATTCTTTTTGAACCAGTCGAACCGAAAAATGAAAATGCCAGCACATTTGTTGGACCCCTGTTTTCATCAATTACAAAAGAAAATTTAACTGACGATTTTGTTGCTCCACTTGATATGTCAGCAATAAACAACAACAGAAAAAATGGAAAAGAAGAGGGAGAAGGAGAAGAAGGAATTGTTCTTCCATTAAATCTACATCTGAATACTGAAATGAATTGTGATATGGAAGAAGAAGACGAAGGATTTGTGGAGCCCCTGTTTACGTCAGCATCTGCATCTTCATCTTCATCGGCATCTTTATCGGCATCTTCATCATCGGCATCTTCATCTTTAACGGCATCTTCATCATCGGCATCTTCATCATCGGCATCCTCTGAGTTTGTTCCTCCAAGACTTGTTACAACTGCTGACATCATTTCTTCCTCAATTACAAATGTCGCGGGCTTCATCTCGACGGCAATGTTTTCAAGAAAAGAAATTTCCGCATTTGCAACAGAGCTTTCTCCATCCCTCGACATTATGCAAAAATGCGCCAGTAACCGTCGGGGTATTGTAATTAAGGCAACGTGTGGCGGCGATACAAGTAGAACCTCATTTTTAAGAATGGAGTCAAGCCTTGATAAATATTACAATTGGACACATTGCGATTCCACATGGTCGCAAACGACTCGAGTTTATTATAATGACTCCTTTACGGATGTTTTGTACAATAACAACAACAAGAGCATTTCAAAAGAAAATTTTACATTAGAGAGGCTGCATTCTGGTTCCATTCGACTTGGTTCCGCTGAAAATGCAAGGAGCAGGAAAATTGCAATTGATCAGATTTTGATAATGAAGAAAGAGGTAAGTGAGGAATGCATTCTTCCAAGCCGTGTCGAAATACTTCAAAGCAAGAACTTTGTCAAGGGGCCATTCGAAATTTCCTTGACAAAAATGTGGTCTGCAAAGAACATTGTCGAGGCGGAAAAGCTGCAGCATGAAGGACATCCAAAATTGTCCGTCTCGGTCAAGCTCAAGTCTCCCGATTTTATTTTGGAACGCAATCAATCAAGCTTTACGGTAAGCGCCTCATTTGCCATGTTCGTAGGTCTGTGCGTTGAAATCCTTTTCTAAATAAATTTTAATGCTCGCTCAAAGAATCAATAAAATAAAGGATGCCCGTTTTTTTAAGCGAGCAGCTCAAGGAGGCGGGTGCAATTCGAATTGAAATCTTAAAGACTTTAAATGCCGGAAACAAGCGCTTTTTGTTGTGGGTAACCGAAATGGACAATCACTCCATGGTCCATGAATTCTCTTCGCTACTGTCTATCGATACCTTTTCGTCTGTGATGGAAGAGGAGGAGACGACGGATTCGGACTACTCAACTATTTTACTGACACGACTTGATGAAGACGAAGAATCGTCGTTGGAAAGTGTTTCGATTGGTTGTCTGAACAAGGATGCGGCATTAAAGCTAAAAGATTTTATTAAGAGTTTTGTTCAACAGTCACAGGTAAGCGCGAGTTTAGAGGTAATGGGGGCAAAGGGGGTAAATATTAAGAATAAGGATGCAAAATAATTATTATATGGTAAAATCCGCCCATTTTGCTTCTGGAAAGGTCGAAAGAATGTCTCTTTTCAGTTCAATCCTTTTTTGTTCATGTAGAATAGACGGAAAGAAGGTAATAAATATTCTTAGGTTCTTGTCAATTTTTGAATTGTTTTTACACCCTGCGTGAAGAGTAAAAATATCGTACAAGAGACCGTCGTTTGTCCACGAGGCTGAATCAATTTTTTTTTCAGCTTGTGGATCTTTAAGAAGATCTCCATATAGTACTGTATCGTCGCTATTCTGATTGTCTAAATGACTTCCGGGAATAAATAACGTGCCTAATTTGGATCCATCCGCCGTAAATGCAAGGCAGACAGCTAGATTCGGTCCTGATCCGTGGTCTCTATGAAATTGCTGTTGAGGAGACATTGCTTCAACTACAATAATTTCGCTGGTATATATTATAGGTTTTGATCCAAAATATGAGGTTAAGAATAACTCTAATTCTTGAGTAAAAATTTTCTTACAAATTTCTCTTGGCAACTCTATAAGGTTAAAAGGGTAGGCATTTCGTCCAGTCCTATATTCATATCCATCAATGTTTGAACATTTCTCAACTAAAAAATTCTTCAAAAGACTCCGTTCTTTTCGTGTAAATACAAGAGGCCATCTTTGAGCGCCCGACTCTTGCATTTATTTTTATGATGGTATCCATTCTTCATCCAAATGCCAAAAAAGATACAATGTATGAACGTTTCCATTTACACAATAATAAGAGAAACCATCGTACGCAGGATCTACAGTCTCAGTTTTAAAATTATTTTTATCCCTTTTTGTAAAATTAAAGTTGTTCAGTGACTTGTCATACAGTTTTTGTGCTTCTTCTGACGTAGAGAATGGAGTAAAGTTTTGATCTACGATTCTATTTTGTTCTTGTTTTACTGGACTAAATTTAAAGTAATCAAAACCTGCTCCTGGAACTATTTGTATATTTCGGGGTGTTTCCTTGTTATCCGATCGTGGATAAAAAACGTAAATCTTAAATGTATTCCGGTCAAAAACAAAATTTACTTCTCCCTTTCTTGGAAACTGACTATTCTGTCCCAATTCTTCACTATCTTTATTTATACACTCTTTAGGATTGTAGTTATACCCATCAGACTTATCAAAAAATGCATCAGGACCACGCCTGCAAGTTGCACGTGTTTCTGCCGTCATTCTATTAGTTAATGTATCAATAGATATAGATACGTAATACATTTCGGTTCTTAACCCAATTCGAGTACTCGTGTCCTTTTCCAGAAGTTCAACAAAACACTTTTCTAAAAATGTTTGGAGAGGCATGCATCGTTTTCTACTTTCTTTTATTTTTGACATTCTTTTGCTTCTTGCTTCTCTGGCTTCATTGTCTTTTGCGTTTTGATAGGCAATAAAGGAATCAAGCGAATCGCTTCTGCTTCTACTCCTGCTCTTGCTCTTGCTTCTGCTTCTGCTTCTGCTTCTGCTTCTGCTTCTGCTTCTGCTTCTACTTCTAATCCTTTTAATGCTCCTGCTCTTGCTTCTCTTGCTTCTTTTAATGCTTCTTTTAATGCGTCTGCTCCTGCTTCTAATCTGTAACCATTGCAATAGCTTTCGCGATTTCGCATATGCTTTACTTTCCTTGGTCCACGGATAGTCTACGAAAAGTAAAGGTTGGACATTAGGACGTTCTGGTTTAAAAACTTGCATAAGATTTTTAAACTGTAGATATGAAGTTGGAACTTCTCGTATCCATAATGCTTTTTGCTCAATCTGAACTACTGGATTGTACATGTAATATCTTCCATATTCTAGATCATTTAAATACTGTCTCTCTTCTTTAGTTCTAGTTATTGGAACATCTAAATCTCCTAGTAAGGCGTATAAAAGACCGTCAAATGTCAAGTCTCCCGTCACATCTTTAAATGCAGGTGTCATCCATTTTAAAATTTTTGCTAGTCGCAGAAAATCAGAAAGTGTAGGAGCAATTTTCCAAGCAAGTTGTATTTGTTTGTTTTTAAAATATTTTACTAAAGGATATTCTTTGGATTCAAATACTTCTTTCAGACTTTCAATTTTTTGACTAAAGATTTCATCATTAAATTTATTTACTTCTTCGTCTTCATAACATTCAATATACCGTGTTACAGTTCCTAAATCATTTCTTATTGTTTGAATTCCTGTTTTTTTAGCCTCCTCTTTCATCGTTTCATAGTTTAATTTTCTGTAATTTTTCACGAGTTTCAATCCATTTATGTAGGAGGTGTAGAAACCAAGTTTACATTGAGATGCATTATATAATGAAACGTGATAATTGTCTATTTTTAAAACGTCGTGAAGCAAAAGAGCATCCGCATTTGATGCTTTTCGAAAACTATCTAAAAGGTTGATCATAATTCGTGTGTAACTATCATTTTCTTTTTTTTTGTTTTGCAAATCTTCAGGATTAAGATTTCTTAATCGAGGCTGCAAAACACGATCTAAATCAACTCCATATAAATTTTTAGGAACACAATATTCCGGGAAAACACAAAATCTTTGCAAATGATGCAAATATAAAGTCAAGACATCTTTTTTTTTATCTTTCATAGAGTTTGTAATTGTAAATTGTACTTCCATTCCCATACTGCATTCCAAGTTTAAAGGATATTTATCTGGACAAATTGGCGGAACACAATCCTTTACTACTTTTTCAGCATGCTTATTTGGTATTGTTTTAAAAAGCAAAATTCGGGCAACTTCTATTTCTAAATCCAACTGCACGTTCCATGAAAGACTTGCAATGTGATTAAAGAAAGATTTATATGCCTTTTTGGCCTCAATTTCATTGTCAAGCTTCAGAAATTTTTTTGCTTTCAAAGCAATTTTATATGCTTGAACAGCTTCTAAGTTAGTTTCTTCCTTGTTCAAATTCACTACTTTAAGTTTTTTCTGATAACGTACGCAATCGGTAAATGCTCTTTGAATGTTTGGATCAACCTCTGGAAAATAATACTTCTTGAGAAATTCATCCATTTGATAGTTTATTGTCTCAGCGTCAAAAGCATCATTTTTCACTTGATTTACTTGCCTGTATATAATTGTTTCAACAACTGCTTTTAAATTAGTTATACCATTATTGTCTTTTGCACAATCCCATATTATTGGATAATATGGTGTTCGTTTTTGTGGTTGTACAGAACTCAATTTTATAGAATTGTTTTGTAGATGGTTTACTCCAAACATGACAACCATTCCTTCAAACATTCCATCTTCTTTACCATTGCGCTCCCTCTTTAAAAATAAAGCTTCTGTCGTAAAGTCGATGACTTCCTTCTCTCCTCCTTCTAAAGACAATTCTCGTCGTCTCCTATCTATCCTTTGTTTACTTTCTTCTGAAACGGAGCATTTCTTAACGGTGCTCTGCCACGAAAACCATCTTCTTTGAGGAGTTTTTAAAACAAGATCTTGAAGTTCCTTGATCTTTTTAATCGCAGTAAATTGAGCATTTTTAGGTAATCCAAAATGACTTGACAAGTCAGTGCATTGTTCAAAACCGAGTAAATTTGGAACAAGAATAGCGTTAGGTGGAACAAGATACTCCTTCATTGGCCATCCAATCTCTTGTTCATTATCAGTAGTACGCAAATCTTCCTCTGTTAATGGGTCTCTCATACTTCGAGTCTTTGAGTCACATTCTGCAATGATGTTCCAACCTCCTTGAATAGGAGAAAAGTACATTTTTTATTCTTTGCTGCATTGGGATGTGTTTTGTTTTACTTTGGTAAATTTATTTTTTTTTGAAAAACATTAATTAAGAACGTCAATTACATTGGCGGACCCTTCCTTCACTAAAGTGGCGGCCTCCTCCGAATGCGCAAGCCTCGCCTCGTGCAACTTGTTCAGTTGCGGATCCCTGTATTTTCTGCGCAATTCTTTATTATTATTCAAAGATAAAGATGAAATGGACAGCCATTCGTACATTGCGACGCACGCAATGTCATAATGCTTTTTTGACACATCCGTGTCCACAATTTTTTGTATTATTGTTTCCATCTCGTCTTCCCTATCTGAAACACCCAAGAACATGACTGCAGGCTCTTCTTCCTCCCCTTCAACGTCTTGATCTTGTTCTTCATCTAATGTAGGTTTTTCAATATTCATTTCTTTAAAAAGAGCATCTTCAATTGCATCGTTACGCATTTTCATCCATGTCAAAATTTCAGAATCAGGTTCCTTAATTTGATTTTCATTTTGATTTGATTCCTCCTCCGTAACAGTTGTTAATTTGTTCCCCAATTTATCATAATGAGGAGGTGGAGGATACTTTTGTAAAAATGAAACTGTGAGTTTTGAAAGAGACGGAATCGAAAAACCTTGCTTGACTTTTTCAGAAATGAGCTCGTTCTTCTTTTTTGTGTATTCTTTTTGTGCTTGCGCCTTTTTGAGTGCGATGCGCCTTGCCTTTATACCAAGAACTTCGTAATCGGGAATGATCGATATTGCTGCAAAGCGCTGCATGCGAATCTCATCATTTCTCGAAATTGAAGGGAGATCTGACTTTATCTTGTTTCGTTCTTCAACTTCTGGTTGTTTTTCAGGGTCCTCTTTGTCTTCTTCTTCTTCTTCTTCCTTTTCTGCGTAATAATTAAATGAAGTAGTACCTGCCATTTTCCGCAAATCCGCATTTTCCTGCGTTTGCTTGATTGCGTGGCTTCTCACTTTAGAGTGGGTATCCAATAAAAATTTATGTTTCTGAGTCTCCTTCTCTCGAAGATCTAAGAGATTTTTCGGATTAAATCCGTCTCTTAAAAGCATTCGAAAATTGTGAATCGGCGCAAGACGTATTTCTTGCTTCATGCCTTCATTAATTTTTGCTGCATGTTTAAATGCTTCATCTCTTGAATCGAAAAAACCTAAAATGCGAATCCAGGCGTTTCCATCGTGTGACCGTATCGATGTATTCGCGTGCGCGGCATTGTACAGTACGAACGACATTCTTCCTTTTCCTTTACCTCTCCTTTTAATATTATTTAAAATTATTTATATTTATTTTTATTTTGTGAACTTACTAATACAAAATAGCGTGTTTTGCAAGAATGCATGCGAACGTAAAGACAAGCGCGTGAAGAATAACTTGCGTTTTTGTAGTAATTAATCCTCCAGTCATGCTCATGCACTTTTTTCTTGCATCGTAAATTGGACTCATTGCTGGACTGTTTAAAGAGTCTGATGTAATATTTTGCGATTCGGATGTACCGCGTCCATCACCCTTGACAAACGTGTATTTTTCTGGAAAAGGAATCATATCAGTGCATTGTTTCAATGAATTTGATGGAAAAGTAATGAAGGATCCAGGTGAAAGAATTACAAAGAATGCGAATGGAATAATTATATTTGCCCACAAGAGCTTTTCAGGTGATGAAACGGAAGACATTTGTATTTTTTTTTATTTATGTAAATGTTGTTGTCTCCTCAACAAAATTAGTCGAATTGCTTGAATTAGACATTTCTCTCATTTCTCTCGGTGGCCACCAGCAATTATATGGTGCTAGCTTTAGAGGCACCCGTATAGGAACATACACCTCATCACATTGAAACGAGGAATTGTATGATGGCGAACCCATGCGGCGCATGGACGTGTTGTTTCCAATCATGGAATTTAAACATGAGTCGTGCAGCTCATTGCCCGGCCACGCAAAAACGTCTCCTGGACACACAACGGCCGCATCGAACAAAGAAATATCTGGTAATGTGGGGTTTTCTAATTCATTATTTCTAGAAAAATCTAAAATGTCGCGGCGTCTTCCAAAGACCATCTGAACTCCATTGATTACTGAAGGCCAGTTTGGAGTTAACGAAAATTGTTTTGAAATGTCGACAATTTCTAAAACTCCGATTCTTGACCACTCAAACGAATTAAGAGCGCACAGAACGCCCCAAAAAAATGATCTGACAAGAAGTGGTCCGATATGAATGCCATTCCACGAAAAAACCCCTGGGCCGAACCCTAAGGGAGGAAGCTTTATCCATAATTTTTCTGCGCGGTTCTGACGCAATTGCTCCTCTTCTGCGGACATGAGCAAAAGCAAGACGTCTTCTGCTACGCAACTAACGTATGCATTTTCGTCAAAATAGTAGCCTTGTCCTAAGGAAAGCAGCATGCTCTTGTCGCGAATGCGTTTTAGGCGCTCGTGACTATGGTGAAGAATAAAAAAGTGTTCAGCTTCAAGTTCTTTGAGATCCCAGTCAATGGTCGGGAAAAAGAGGATCAAAGCTTCTTTGCGATCTTCAGGTCCATTTAGAATTCTTGGAAACGGTCCGCAACCGCCTTGAGCGTACATTGTTGCTCTCATTGCAACAATGTGTTTTCTAGCCCGTAGACGTTCTTTTTTTGAAAGAAGTTCATCAGCCGAATGAAACGATGTCATGTGTGCATCGCGTCTTGCGTGCGTCACACATACGTTGTTTATATAACGCTTCACTTCATCTTTAGCAATCCAATACGAATTATAATAAACTCTCGTATTGTTAACGTATACTTCTTCATTTTCGGATTCAACTGCAGCTTGAACGTCCCAATTGCAGGAGAAAATTTGTTTCCATTGACATTGAGAAAGATGGATAATGTTCTCCTGCATCATGGTTTCTTTTTTTATTATGGTTACTAAAGGGACAAAATGATACACTGGGTAATTATCAAAACTTTGATTTTAGAAAGAGGCGAAAGAAAGTGAAACGAACTTTTTTTTCCTATGCCTTATATTCTATGCACTACAATTCCACTTGAAGTCCAATTATAAGAAGGCAAAGGAAGACCTAAAGCTTTCGCAATGCCGACTTTCCCGTGCTGCTCAATGCTTGAACGAATTGATAACCCCGTCTCTGGCATTGGAGCAATGGTAAGCAAAAAAGCGTTTTTTTCCGCCACAAACGAAACGTGAGATACGAGTCCTCGAATTGTCCAACCCCCTCCAGACGTATCGCAGAAAAGCGCCCCAGTTTCAACCTTGTGATTTTTGTTGTTGGCATGCGTTTGAGCGCCGAAACAGATCTGAAGTGGTTTTTCTTGATCATTACTAATCATCGAGTCAGAGTACTTGGAATTTCCTGAACTCCATAAAGACACTTTTATTTTTGCTAACCTTGCCTTCTTGTCCTCAATTCCTTCCTCATGTTTCTGTTTCTCACTTTGAGTTGAATTTGCATTCGAATTAAAATTTGAATGAGAGCACTTGTTCGAATAATGCCCCGGCTCCCCACACCTATAACAAAGATTCTTTTGGTGCTTGTCCTTCATAAAAACAGATTGAACATCTGATTCATTCAAATAATGTCCTCCCCTCACTCCAGACCCGTATGCCAAAATGTACTTTTCAGTAATAGAATCCTCCATTTCAAGCGCTTCCCTTTCGCTTCCAGATCCAGCATCGTATACTTCAACTAAGTGTTTGGGTTTAAATTGCTTTGTATATTCACATCCTTCGCCCTTTGCATGCTTTTCATACCTTTGCTCTACATCTCCCGATGTTCCTACATAAAATCGTTTTGATCCAGACGAAGTTAAACCCTCAAGCTCAAGCACGTAAACTTGCTTCATCTTTTTTGTTATGATTTTTGTGAATTTTAAAAATAATAACAAACAATAAAATTAAGAATCAAACAACTTAATTAAATCTATTAAATCCTCGTGTTCTTTCTTCCACAATGTCTTTTCTTTTCCTCTTGACCTTAAAATCGAATACTTACTCATTTCAATAAGTCTTTCCTTCATTTCTTCAATTTTTAACTTATTCTTTGTGGACAAGCAATTTCTTGCCTTCGACATTTCAATCTTGACTGCAAACTCGTGGTATTCGCGCTTGTACCAATTGAAATCCGCAAAGGACATTTTACGTCCTTGAATAGGTTGTTCCTCAGGCTGCAATGAGGGGACAGCAAGGGCCGAAGGAAGAGGAAGAGGAAGAGGAAGAGGAAGAGAAAGAGGAAGAGGAAGAGGAAGAGAAAGAGGAAGAGGAAGAGGAAGAGGAAGAGGAAGAGGAAGAAAAAGAGGAAGATTGAGGGTTGCTGGTTGCGAAAAGGACGAAATTGGCATTAACATTGAAATTTGTTCTGGCATATTATAAATAGCATATTGACTTAATATTGAAAATTCAACAAGTTTGTGCGCCAAACCAACGTCTTCAAGATCGATTTCCATGTTTGTTGAGATTTATTTATTTTTAATATTTTTAACGCCAAGCAATTATTTTAATTAATTAATAAACAATAGCAAGAAATGGAGTTTTTATCTAGACTTAACCTTTCAGAAACTGACAGAATTATTCCTAAGCTTAGCAACCTTATATTTGAAATTGGAGATATTCAAGTGTACGCGACAAATGGTCAAAGCAATTTATATCACGATGTGTGTGGGTTCTTGTTCAAGGATTCAGATATTATTTGTAAGAAGAGCAAAACATCAAAGCAAAATTATGAGCCTGCATCAAGAGATGATATTCGTTCTGCCATTGTCAAGATGCATTCTTCAATTCCCTTAACACCTACTGAAGAAAGTGCAAGTTTGCTCTACAAAATGCTTTCTGGTTGTAAGAAAAAGAAGTCAAGAAGCAAAAGGGAAGAAGAAGAAGAACTAGATGAAGACGATGACGAAGAAGTTCTTCGCATCGTGAGAAAAAAGGATTCAGGTAAAGATTCTTTACTTGCTTCAACTTTAAAAAAATCTTCTTTAGCTGTGGCAGCCAAGAAAACAAATGCTTTAAGAGAAGACTCTGATGACGAAGATATAGAAGTGGAGGAAGAAAATTTGGAAGACGATGAAGAACTTGAGGAACAAGACGAGGAGCAAGTTAAGGAAGAGGAGGATGGGGAAGAGGAGGAGGAGGAGGAAGAGGAGCAAGAGGAATAAGAACACTTTTCAACAACAAAATTTTTTTTTATACACTTATTTATCCTAAAGGCCGAGCCACTGCGGTCCATCTCCAACACTCGCATAAAATCCAAGAACTGTCTTAGACACTCCAGCAACTGTATAGTCCCTTAATCTTCCCTTGAACGCAACGTCAAACGGAAATAATCCACCTTCAATATCGCCACCTTCCATATGTTCAAATTCACCACCTTCAAGAACATCTTCGCTCGGAATTATTGACGAAGCAAAATAATTCTTTGGAGCTTTTTTGCATTGAGCGTCTGGGACTTCCGGGCATTTTGTTTTTTTTTTATTTAGGGAAGAAAAAGAGAATAATAATGTTCAGAAATACCTTTTAAATTTTGTTCAAGGTATATTAATTAATAATGATAAAAATGATTTCGCCCTCTACGGCAAGATGTATATACCAAAAGTACGATACTCTTCCTGATATTGTAAAATCTCTGGAACCGTCTGAGGTTAGTTTAATTCTAAAAAGCCAACGAAATTTATATGCATTTTATCCTCGTTTAGGATTGTTTTCGACTGATTTTGCAGTAGCGTATTGCAACAATTTGCATTCAAAATCGAGGTCTAGACAACGACCTCGTTACGCCCATACAACTCCCAACGGAAATGCAAAAAAGATTGATTTAGATAGAAAGGAAAAGACAGTTAAAAGGAAAGAAAAAGATGAAATAAAATAGTTTTTCAATATTGCCCAAGATCAATAAGATCATTTTCAAATTGCATTTCATTAAGATTCATTCTTGTATTTAAAATAGGTGAGTTTATTTCTTGGCTGTCGATGTCTGGAGGAGGAGCAGAAGGAGCAGAAGGAGCAGAAGGAGAAGAAGGAGAACGAGGTGAAGGAGGAGAAGGACAAGGAACAGAAGGAGAAGGAGGTGAAGGAGGAAGTGGAGGATGAACACTTGTCGTGTTAGGCCCTAAGCCAGACGGAGGTAAGGACAGCAATGATCGTGGTTTCTTGCTTTTGCTTAATTTTTTTACTTCATCCTTATTGTTGTTAATGTTGTTGTTGTTGTTGTTGTCTTTGCTTTTAAAAGACACAAAACCAAAATAACTATAAACTTTATCAAGAACAATGATTCTGCACACCGTATACATCACTTTTGTGAGAGCAACTATTTGAGAGGGGCTTGCATTCTTTATAGGTAGACTGCAACACATATACACAGCAAGAGTAAAGACTCCTACAACTCCTACAGAAACAAGAGTTGTCGGGTCCATTTTTTATGTTTTTATTTAAGTAATAGTCATGTAATAAAAACAAAAATAAAATGGAAACTGAACAATTATTAAAGCCCACAAGTGCAGGAATAACAATGAGGAAGTTGACAAACGCGGATTATACAAACTCTTTCTTATCTGGGATTTCCTGGGGATTTATTGCTTTAGTTGTTATTTTGTTATTATCATGGCTGGTTTCAGTAATGAGGTATAGGAGGACATAAATACATTTCACACATAAAAAAACATACAAAACTTATACGTTCACTACTTTCGCGCAGGGGATTTCTTTACCGGCGGAGACCGCGAGCGAGAACGCGACAAGGACGGGCTCTTTCCCGCTCTGTACGACTTTGCCGCCGATTTGAACAAACTAGGTCCTTTGATTGTAGGATGCGCCTTGGAATATGATTTCACATAGTTGTTCCACTTTGAAGGACTGCGCTTTTTGGATCCTCCAATTACCATATCGGACGATTCGGGTGCGTTTTGATCCTGCATTCCTAAAAATAAATTATATATTTGAAAAGCGGAAACAGAAAAAACTTCTTTTCTTTATTGCTTTCATTTAAAGTGTACAGAATGACCACTTTATTTTTCTTAGATTTTGAAACTACTGGATTAGAAAGAACGAGCAGAATTACTGAAATTGCGTGTGTTTGTCCGAAGGGCAATGAAAAGGAAAAATGGTTTGAAACTCTTGTTAATCCAGGTATTAGTATTCCGATGGAGGTTCAAATTCTAACTGGCATTACGGACTCAATGGTTAAATTTGCAGCAAAGGAAAAAAATGCCATTGAATCTTTACTTTCCTTCATTAATAATAAAGACGTAACTGATTGCACTCTCGTGTCACACAATGCAGTTTATGATAAGGCTATATTTCAGTCAGCGTGTCAAAGACATGGTTTAGCAATGCCCGAATTTAAATGGATCTGTACTTTAAAAATGGCCCGAGCGTTTTCGAAATGGCACAAGAAAAGCTGCACACTTGAAAATTGCGTCAAGAGAGTTAATCAAGGATATAATTTTGAAGGAAAAGAAAAAGAAGAAGACGAAAGTTCTACATTTAAATTTCATCGTGCGATGGGAGATGTGAGAGCGTGCATGAAGATCTACAAGTTTTTAGTCAAAAATAACAATGTAGCACCCGAACAAGAACAAGAACAAGAACAACAAACAGAATCAAAGAAGCAAAAGAAAAGCAAGAAGCAGAAGGAGGAAAAAGAGGAGAAAGATGAGTTTTTTCATTCCGAGTTTCCTTTAGAAGGTTTAGGACCGGACATGGAGACAATTCCCTGCATTGCAGCCGCAATATGCGGGAATTATTACATGGATCCTTTAGCAATGACGAAGACGAGCGGTCTTTGTAACTCTTGCTCAGATGCGCTTGACTACCACTATACACAAGAACAAAGTTCTGAAATGTCTTTTTCGTTTTTAACGAATCAGACTAATTCCATCATTGATAAACTGGTGCAATCGAATGCTGCTTTAACTCTCCTTGCACTTTCTAAAGACAACAAGAGTACGAACAAGCCCAGGATTGCGAAGAGAGCCAGGGACTAATAAATGTTATTTTCACTTTGTTTTCCCTTCTCCTTTCTCCACCTTTTTTTGTCTATACCCTCATAGAAAGAAACAAAAAAACAAAAAATGGAAATTGTTATTGCGCGATACAATGAAAATCTGAGTTGGATTCTTGAAATATTGGAAAGGACAAGTGAATTTAACAATTTAAAGATTACAATTTACAACAAGGGCAACACTCCCGCCGTGATTGACTCATATAATGAAAGCAATGAAAAATTTTTAAAACGCCTTGAACTGCAGCGTTCTCGAGTAACATTTATTCAGCTGCCCAATGTTGGAGTGTGTGATCACACATATTTGCACCATATTGTGTCACGTTATGATTCTCTTGCACCAAGTACTCTTTTCTTGCCCGGGTCAGCGTACGATGACGAAACGAAGCGACCGCGCCTTCTTGTAATGATGCAGACACTTATTGTGGCAATGAAATCAAAAGAAGTCCCCCTTCCCGAAGTAACTGCAGTAATATCAATCCCAGAGGTATTCAAATCAAATTACGTTAGTTTTAGTCGAAGAAAGCAAGTGGATACTTACGAATGCTCAGATTCTAGGAATCGCGATGGAAACCAAACCATCACTCATTCTACTTTAAGACCATTTGGAAAGTGGTACGATGTCCACCTACACCCTCTTCTGGGTCCAGCGCGCAACATTACACTCAAGGGAATGTTTATGGTGGGAAGATCAAAATTATTGAATCGTCCTTTATCCATGTACACCAAACTATTGGATATGGTATCTCATCACCGATTTCCTGAGGAGGCACATTACATTGAAAGATCGTGGCACGCAATAATTGATCCGAAATCGCATGAAGAAATTTCCTTACTTTTAGTCGTTCCATACATGAAGGAAATTATTGGATTCTTACTTATTCTGGTTGCCGTTGGAGTTGTTATTGTTCTTTCAAAAATGAAAAAACCAATAATAAAATTTGCTTATGCTACTTCTGCTACTTCTACTGCTTCTACTTCTGCTTCTGCTTCTGCTTCTGGTTCTGCTTCTGGTTCTGCAAATCCTACTCCAGTTGCTTTACCGTTACCATGAAGAGGAGGAAAAGGGGGATTCTTTTGACATTGAAGACTCTTGTGAATTTTGCGAATGTTGCGAATGTTGCGAATTTTCTGAATGTTGCGAAAAAGGCGATGTTGGAAATACATACTGTTGTTGTTGGTTTTGCTGGATTGGCTGTACAAATGATTTCGATTTATGATTACGTAGCTCGTCAATGAGGAACCGAGTCGGTATTTCTTCATCTGCCTTAAAATCGGACATTGTTAATTTAGATTTTGATTCAAAATTTATACTCACGTCTTTTGTAAAGAAAAGTATCAGAAGAAATGTCAAGAGTCCTATTCCAATGACAAGCCACAAGAGCTTTGCATTAAACGGGGGTAGTGTCGAAAAGCACAGATTGTTTGCAGACGATGCATAATTTATAGGACAGACAGGCTGCACGGGGCTTCGTATAGTTACAGGTTTGAAACAATTCTGAGAAGAGGGAAGAAATCCCGCGGGGCAATCCATGGTACATTGTGTTCCATCAAAAATGCTGTAACCATCAGAACACGCAGACGAGCACGTTAAATCCCAAAATGTGTATCCAGCAGGGCAGTCACCCGTTCCTATGTCTGGAGACACAACTGTTCTTGACTCCGTTGGTTTTTGGCAAATTGTAAAGTCGCCACCAGTTGAAAAACCTACGGGACACTCTACATTGAGAACACACGCGGACGGAGACACGTAAGAAGCTTCCGTATAATATTGTGGACATGGTAGAAAACATGCTCCTTGAATCAAGACTTCATTCGTGGAACATTGTGGAATTATCTCCGACATCGTTTGTTTTTTTATTCCTCCTCATCTTCTTTATCTCTATGCGCCTTTTTTCTTACCATAAAATCCGTTTGTGACGACAGTCCCAAGATGCGAGAAGGATCCATTGAGTAGTCGTTCTTGTCCTCAAAAAAATAGTCTGAAAGTTTGTAAAAAATTTCCCGGCCAACACGAAACGGTTCTTTTATCAAGGGGGCACGATAAAACATTATGCAGTGGTCCGGGTCAGTCGCAGCCTTTCTCGTATCAAGTACAATGCAATCATATCCTTGCGCTCCAGCGTCAAACACCTGGTTAAAGTTCTTAAATGTTGAAAACATTCCAAAAAACTCCTGGTGTAATTTTTGTCGTTCAGCTCCGGAGTTTGTATTGAATGCGAAAAGCAAATCTACATTTCCGCGAATGTCAGGAGGCGCATTTTTAACGTCTTGCATCGCATTGATGTAGAAGAGACGCAAGTGACGGCCGAGTTTGAATAACTTTCCAATGTCAGCGCTGGCCATGGCCTTTTTCCCCTTTTTCCCACTTCCAGACATTGTTGTTTCGGATGCACAATCGTCCATGACAAATCCGATTTTATGCGCCTTTCCGTTTTTCATGGCGCACGTCTGCCACGCAAGTAAATGTCTTAATTTTTCGTCGTTAAACGTGTCGAATACGAACGCTTTAGGACAGAAATACGATAAATTATGATTGCCGCCTTCCAAGGGGTTCATTCCCATGCAAACATCGAGTTTTTTCCTCATTGCATGCATTAAAGCTCTCGTCAAGACAGTTTTACCTGTATGGCGCTTTCCAATTATTAAAATTGTTGCGTCGACTGGCATTGAGTCAGGGTCCCACGCTTCAAGCACCCATGTCTTAGCAGGATTCATTCTTAACTTTTTTATTACTCTGTTCGGCTCGATACAATAATAATAATAATATTTATTTCTTATTTGTTAATTATGGATGCAAACTATAAAAACAAAGACAATATGTCCGTTTTGGCTTTTGATGTGGAATTAGACAAGCTTGTACCTCCATACGATGGAGACATTTCGTGGGAGTTACCAAGTAAACCCAAAGTTACTTGCGCCGCAACGTGCGAATTAGAAACTGGTAGAACGCGGACGTACTGGTCCCCGTCCGAAGACGGATCAAGATTGGCAAGTCCTCAGCTTTCGCAAGAGGGGCTTACGTTACTTATTGAAGACTTGTATTCTCATTTGTGTCAGGGCGGACTTATTGTTTCTTGGGGAGGAACAGCTGTAGATTTTAGAGCTCTGCATGGGTCGTGTGTGGACCCGAGGCTAAAACAAATGTGTTTATATCTTACTTTGCATCAAATTGATATTCCATTTGCATCGTCGTCGGATTCTGGTTGCATGTTTTCTTTGAATAGTGCCGCAAAAGCAATGGGTCTCGCAGGCAAGGATGCGTCTCTTTCGTCAGCTGCACCTCAACTTTGGGAAAACGGGTCCGAGCTCGATGTGCTTGGACATGTTCAAGGAGACGCTATACTTACCGCAATGGTTTACGGGAGGGCTCTTAACTCTCTTTACAATCCACACCCAAGCATGAGCTGGATCACGCAACGCGGAAAAATAAAGTCCTGGAAGCCAACAATTGTTCTGCATCCAAATTCAAACAAGCCGAGATTGCAAACAGTCGATGAATGCATGTCTAGACCTAAACCTATTGTTCCATTCGTAACTCCACAAGGAATGGACAGGGATTACGCTATTAGATGGTTACAAAGCGAGATGCGCAAATAAGAATATGTATATATATATTGAAACAAAAAATTCTTTTACTTCTCTTACTTCTCTTATTTCTCTTACTTCTTTTACTTCTCTTCTCACACTCATTTCCCTTTCAGCAAAAAAAGAAAAAGAAAAAAATGTCTTCGAATGCGGCTCTCGAAGAGTATGCAAATGATATAACATATGCGCCGACACCATTTTCAATTCCAGACAAGGAATGGCCCCAGGAACTAAAGATTCTTTTTAAGGATTCTATTTACAAGGATGGAGCGCTTAAGATCAATTCATTTACATTGTCTACAATGATCTGCGGCGCGTTTCTGGGAGCGGCAAGTGGAATTTTTGTGGACTTTTTAGTTAGAACACTGCAATATAAAACCGCTCCACAATTTCGGAAAGCCCACTTTGAGTTTGTCGTTGTTCAGCTGCTTGTAAATGTCGCCTTCTTGATCTTCTTGACAAAATACAGTCGAAATTTCTTGCCCTGGCTTGAGCTCAGCTTGGCTGGAATTTTGTTTAGAGTCTTGTACTTTTTGGTTCAAGGCAATCTCGCCAAGAACATGGCGCCGTTTCTTCCCCGCGAATTCAGGCCAGTTTATGCTTAACCGCGAATTCTGGATCGTTTTCCACAACGATTGCAAGAAATAAAAACGTCCATTCCTTCGTCGGATGAACGGCATTGCTTTTGCTCAACATCCACGTCAAAGCTTTTGCAGGCGACGCAGGAAAAAAGTCCGCTAGTTTTGATTTCGTCCTTTCCAACTTTCAAGAAAGCCTTTGCCTCGTTTTGCCGCTGATAAAAGCCCGTTTCCCATTGTGCATGATCGGTATTTTCGCACAAATCTTCGTCCTTTTCGGCCAAAAGTCCGGCAATATCAACAAGTCCGTCTTTTAGAGTTTGGTCCGACACGCTTTCGCAAATCCAGAATGCTCTTTCGATTGATGAAGAATACGAAAAAATAGCGGCTGCGGCGTGGTTTTGAGGTGAATCAAATTCCAGGAGAATGTCTCCTCCATACTTAAACGCTCCCACGTCCTCGTCCAACTTTATTCTTGCCTGTCTTGTTAGATTGCAATAATGTTCAAGCTTTCTAGCTTCAATTTCAAAATTTACTATGTTTCGTTTTTTCAAAGAGCTAGACAGTTTTTGAATCCATTGAGTTCGAAGAGAAGTCGATATAGGTTCAAGAGGTACAAATATGAGACTGTCCATTTGGTTCTGCGATGGCGATGTAAGTTGTAGAGTTGTGAGTTGTAGAGTTGTAGAGTTGTGAGTTGTAGAATTGTGAGTTGTGAAAGAGGAAGAGGAAAAGGAAGAGAAAGAGTAAAATTATTTTACATAATTAAAACAAATGTCAACTTTTTTTAAAACAAATAATTTTAATGGATATGGCCTTCAAAGTAATCCGAACCCGACAGTAGCTTATATTAAAACAATGCAATTAGAAATTGAAAAAGATTGCTCAAAAGATGATAAAATACTGTATGCACTTAATCGACTTCACGACGACGTAAAAAAAATTAAACTTTCGACGGACAATATTATTTTAGATGTGCAATTGCAGTTAGAAAAGCAAACAAGCTTTTTAGAACTATTACTTTCTCAAATGCAATTATTACAACAACACATTAAAGATTAAATGCGACTTCCCTGAATACAAGTGGGATCAGGCTGTTCATCTCCATAATTGTCTACAAGCGACGTAATTGTAGTATTTAGAACTATAGCATCCTTCGTATATCTGTCCTTGACAATATCATCTTTCAAAGCATTTGGAGTTTTTTCAATTCGTTGCATTTCCGCACACTTTGATCGACCGCTTTTTAACAAGATGTCCCACTCCCGTATCCTGCTCCCTTCTTCTTCCTCTGCAGCATGAATAGGAATATTTTTTTCAATATATCTGCACGCAGCTTGACGATTGCATTTTGTCCATGTTTGCGGATCTCCGAGACCACCGGAAACAGATGTCTCAGGCGTCGTCGTCAACGTAATACGGGGAGGCGGAGGATAGCCAGTAAATGTTGCGCCTCCGCGAAATTTTAATTTACTACTTTTCTTCTTTTTGCTTCGGCTCTTTCTTTTTAAGCTGTTTTCTCTTCTGCTTTTGCTTTTGTTAGTTCTTCTCCTGCTGCTTTTGTTAGTTCTGCTCCTGCTTATGATGGTGGTCCTGCTCCTGCTCCTGCTTCTTTGTATGCTCCCACGCCTACGCCTAAAAGTTCTAGATCTTGATCCCCCAGATAATGCTGTTGGAGTCGTGGTTGTAGTTGTAGTTGTAAATAAATCATTAATGAGATTACCAAGCGATCCGAAGAATCCGCCACCCCCCAATAGCGATGGATTTGTCCTTGCGTTTTTTACAAACTGAACGATTTTAGGCACTGTTCGATCAGTTGTTGGATATACATATACCTTTCCATCCTGCCCCACATACACAATTTTCGGAACCGTCTTGATCCTTCCTCCGATCGCTGTCGATACATCAATCGTGTCCGTGTTAACCATGTAGATCAAAACGTCTCCGAAACCTGATGACATCAAGGCTTCAGGAACTTGCCTGAAAGTAGGTACACAAAGAACGCATGCGGGACATGTCGGTCGATAGTACAAGATTAGTGCATTTTTTACAGAGTCGGCCGGGTTCGCCTCAATAAATGAAGATGTCATTCACTTTTTCTTTTTCTTTTTTCTCTTACTTTCTTGTCCCTTGAATAAGAAAAAAACACAAAGAAAAGATGAGGGGGGAATGTTCTATCCCGCTCCGAAATTTTATTGACGGCGGACTTGGAGAATCGGTAGCACAAAACTGCGCAAAACTTAACGTAATTTGGGTTCTCGGATTTTGTCTTGTTGTTTCTATCATTCTTATTGCCATTAACATTGGGCAAAGAGATCGGGAAAAAAGAGGCGACCCTGGCCCCAAACCTTTATACCTCCCTTTATGGCTTACCCTTTTGCCAATCTTCTACTTTTTATGGTACTACTTCACTGCAGAAACGTCATCAAGAGATTTGCTGGAGACAGAGAAGCTGTTATTTACTGAATCCGGAATGAAAAAGTCAGACTTTTTGAACTTTCGGGCGGGAGAAGACAGGGCAAAATTTTCGAGCTTGGTTGCCGCGTCCGGAGCTCTTTTTATCGGGTCGACTGCGCTTTTTGGGCCGTTCTTAAGGGGAGATAGATGATCAAATTAATTTTTAATATTTTATAAACAAACAACAAAAAATCATAATGTTTCGGTTTATACTTTCTGCAGTGTCCGTGGTTATTGTTGGAGGATGCAACAATACCTTTTTTTTGGAGTCTAAAATACAAAGGACTGCTGAGAGGAGTCGTGCCGTTTGCGCCCTTTGTGCTCCCTCTTCCATTCCCTTTCCCTTTGCCTTCTTTGCCTCCTCCACCAATTTGCGCAATTCTTCAAATGAACGAAAACATAGAATTGAAGCGCCTTCTTCTACTTCGTCTAAAATCATTACAAATAAGGAAAAAACTCTTGAAGTTTTGTCGTCATTCGTTACACAGAAAAAAACGACGCCGTCTTTTTTTTCGACTTCTACAAGGACGGAATGAACTAGAACAAATTCTTCCTCATTCACAACAATTATATATATGCAAAGCAATTTCATAATATAAAAAGAGAAAAGAGAATGCCGTTTGTTCTTGAATTGCAAGAATACCAACAGGAAAAGAAAACGTACAAGCATTGCGGGTATTTAAATGTAGTTTTTTGTACTCGAGACGATGCATCAGACTATCTTGAAAAACACAAACCGGATGTAGTCAAACTGTCTTTGACAAACGGTTGGAAATCTGTTGAAAAGGCAACAGAGGGGAAGTCCAAAAAGCGCTACGTAGCACGTGAGCATTACGGCGAAAAGTGTGAAATTGAATCGTTATAGGTTGCATTCCTTCTTGTATGTTGTCATGAAATGAAGTAAGAATGAGGCATCTTTCTCGATGCTGGGGTTAAACAAGGTTGTGATTTCGCCTGTCCTTGTAGAGTCGATGCGAACAATAGGCTCAAAATGCGAACGGTCGATCCACGCAATGATTCCGGTTTTTTGGAGGTCGTGCAAAGGATCACACTCCTCCATATTTTTCAAGGCTTCGTCGCCGTGCATCGTGCAGTAGACGTGACTCTTTTTTGAAAAGTCGACGAAAACGAGGTTTAAGTTAAGCAGTTTAGACACAATTCTTATATTCGTCTCATCTGCCCATACTTTGGGTTCACAAAAGGCTTTTTGGGCCTTCTTGTACTCCTTTTCAAGTTTCTTCAAACGTTGCTTCTCAAGTTCTTCAACACTGCCTTTACCCCGAAGTTTGATCGGCTCGCCCTTCTCCTCTGTTCTTTGCGTAAGAATGTGAAAATCATTTAGCGAAAATTGTTTGCTAAATTTGCATCGGAAATTGTTTGCGATTTCAATTTGGTCCTTTTCTGACAAGTTGATAAAATCGTGAGGGTTTAGTATAGTAAGAACTGAGTGAAAAAAGCAAGACCCTTCTCCATTGACTCCCATGCGCCCAAAGAGACCGTTATTGGGAGCGTCAAACCATTTTGTTTGAATTTCTTGTGGAAGTTCTTTTATTATGCCAGTATCTAAAGCCTGACGATCCATTGCGCAATTCTTTCTCCTGTCTTTACAACAAAATGTTTTTGTTTCTTTTTCTTATTTTGTTTTTGTTCTCATTAAAAAGACAAGACTTGTAGACACGCACAAGATGACAATAAGTAAAGCAAGCATACCAAAGTCCATCGTTTCTTGCCTTGTCTTCCGTAAACCAGAGCAATTCATATCGCAATGTGCATTTGAACTCTCATACACTTTAGAGACATCTTCAAACGAAAACTGTGGTTTTCCAAGCCTTTCATTCACGGCATTGTGAAAGTCAAATGTCCACACTGCCAAGTTGTCAGCCTTTGTGGGATTGTGCTCGTCCAAGTACTCGGCAAAATGCAGTCTGCAGTCTGCGCATGGCAAAAGTGTTCGAAGAGACTGCAAAAACTCTATAAAATTCTTTCGATCCTTTTCTCTACTGCTGTCTGAAATAGAGAAGGAAAGACTGTGTAACACTCGCCACATGGACGGTCCCCATATTGTTGTGCTCAAATTCATTTTTATTTGTTTTGTTTGTTTAGGGGTGGGGGGGTATGTAATGTAAGGTTATTTTTTTTATTAAGTTTCAACAATTCACTTTCTTTTCTTATATTTCACATGCGGCGCGATCGCGATCTGGAGCGCGACTTTGATTTTTTCTTTTTCTGACCCACGCAGTGACCTGTGCGCCGGCTGTGTCTCGTAATCTGTTAAGAACAACATTTTGTTTTTTTTATTTATTACACCGACAAAAAAATGAATACGCGAACCGGGAGTCGAACCCGAGTCAAGGGTGTGGAAGACCCTCATTCTACCGCTGAACTATTCGCGTAAAAGATATATAGTCTAAGGGATTCGAACCCTCGCGCATTTCTGCAGCGGAACTTGAGACCGCCTCCTTAACCACTCGGACAAGACTATAAATTAATCATTACACGTATACTACTTTTTCATTTTGTATCATGTATTATTTTAGAAACACGGATTTGGTATATATAGGGCATATATTTTTGTTTTCACTCTACTCCACTACACCTTACTTTCTCTAAATTTTTTGCTTTAATATGCGACGCGGGGAGAGCGCGGCGAGTTCGTCCTGTTATTGACGCAGCGGTGCGTGCTTGCGCTTCTGTGCTGATTTGACTTGCAAGGTACCATTTTATTCTTACCCTGTCCCAGAGGACGACGGTGGATTCCTCTGCTTTTCTTGGCGCACTGACCGCTGGGCATGCGAACCTCGTCACCCGTGCAAGGTATTCTGCGGTGAATCTTACCCATTGATCTGCGACCACTTTTCAACATTTTCCCAACTCCCTTACGACCGTTAATTTCAGTTTTCAACAGGTTCTCTACATTGACACAATGCCCGCTCGTCGTGCGTCTCTGGTATGACTTGCACGGTTTCAGCTTTCTTTGAATGCGCGGGAGCGGACGAGCAGATCTGCTCATGCTGCGAGATCCCATCCGTACAGTTGATCTTGATCTTGAAGTCATTTTTTTTTGATGAATTTAGAAAAAGAAAGAAAAGAAAGAAGAATTAGTTTTTATTTTATTTTATTTAGTAAGGAAAGGAAGGAAGAAGGAAATATTTTGTACCATTTTTACCAATACATGTACCACGTTTTCTTTTCCCAATCGTAAACTCCGTGCCCCTGAATCGTAATGCGATAACTGTCTTCGCCGTCCCACGCGCTCGGCGCAATCATGTGAGTGTGTTGGCCGTTGTGGCACACAATATATCCGACCTTGTACTCAATCTTGGTCTTTTCCGCAAAGGCGGTAATTAAGGGGCGTGGAATCAAAAGTTGTATAACGTCTGGAATGGGAGGAAGATCAATCATGTAAAGACCCGATCCAGTCTTAGGAAGTTGAAGAGCAATTGTAAAACTTAATGTATTCTTTAAGTCAATCTTTTCGTTTTTTGCGTATTCTAATCGTTGAAACTGCAGATCCCTATGCACTGACGCAACTGGACTTGAAAATAACTTGTTGCACTCGAAAATGTGGAAGCCAGGCAGAGCAGCATAGTCCCTGAACTTGATGGTCGCTCCTGGCGCTCTAAATTGAAAATATTTCAGAATGCGATCCTCAACGTCGCCAAACAATTCCATCATTCGCGGATTCGATTCTGCCGACTTTTGCTGGTACATTTTGGAATCTGCTCCGTCCACATACGAGCTCGTTCCCAAGGTTGACATGGCAATGTTTCGACGCTCCCACAAGTGCTTTTGCGCCATGACGCGGTCTGCAACTTTTTGCGCATCGATTTCAGTATAAAATGGCTCGAACCGAAAGTCGGCAATGTTTAGCGGATCCTTTTCAGATCTTTTTGAGTTTTTTAAAGAGTGGGGATGCGTAAAGGCATTTTTTTCATTAATTATAGACGCTTGGTCCCATAAATATTTTGGAACGAGAACGCCACAATTTGCAACGTATGAAAAGTTAAAGATTGTTAAAAGCACAAGCACTGTAAGAAACGCATACACTTCCATCATTTTTTTTTATCTTGCCTAGCTTACAAGTCTTCAAAAGATTTAAGCATTGATTTGCTATATCCAAACGGAGGAGACACGTTTACAGTTCCACTTTCTTCAAAAACGTGGACTAAATAAGATACCGAAGATTGAGGCCATTTTTGAGGAAAATTATTTAATGCATCATATCCAATCTGGTCCGCAGTATCAACAATTGGAGATGTTAAAGTTTTAAAAGTAAAACTTCCATCAAAATTTTTGATTTCAATGTTTTGCACTCCTAAACTCGCTTGAGATCCAATGATAACAAGGATAAAACTATATTCTCTTGAATCAAAATTTTCTGCAAGATATAAATTTACTTGAGTAGCAATCATAATATACACGAATGTTTTATTCAGATCAACTCCTGAATCAAAAATAAAATTCATGTTTGCATCTGCGTTAAAATTATACATTTTAGGAGGAGTAGGATTCGCATCAGTTATGTATGCTTGACCAACAAATCCAGCGACCCACGATGCGTATAAGACAACCCAGTAATAGGCTCCAGTTTCTCCTTTTGCCGACAAAATTGTTCTGTACGGCATGGTAGTTCCAAACAAAAGAGACGATGACATGATTGTAATACCCTGACGACCAAATGCATTTAATGGAACACCTAGATTCGTGTTTAAATACGCCATGCTAGGTTCTGCTGGCGTCGGAGATGTTGTGAGCCTTGTACTTAACACAATCCACCGGTTTGAAAGATTTGCGAGTGAAATCGGCATGTTAGCTCCGTTGCTCGAAATATAGATAACAAGAGGGTTCTCGTTTTTGGACGAATCAAAAAACACAAATGTTGGCAATTTAGTCCATGTTCCGTTCAATACTATCCATGTGTTTCTTAATGAAGAGGATTGCAAAGACGACGACTGCGCGTTGACACCAATTAGACTTATGCACGTTCCATCGCTCAAATTTTGAGGATCTCTTAAAAAATATGCGCGAAATGTAGGAAGAACACACTTATCCATAGGAGTTGATATTTCATTTACTGGTGCTGTCAAATCTGCTTGAAATAAACTTGGATACCCTGAACTAGGATAAAAATATTCATTTGTAACGATGTGGACTTGGTTTAGCGACAAATATGGAATTTGTGACGAGTCCCCGTTTCGAAAAATTAATTCTTGACCAGCGATTGGATTCGGTACACCGCCGACAAGGGCAGGTTCAAAACGTGTATCATCAATCGGATTTGTGTACCATTGTGTAGCGTGAATCGTTGCTGTACTTGGACCCATTGAACTATTAGGTTCTACCAAAGGTGGAGTGTTGGGGAACGGACCAAATGGAGCTGCTTTAAAGAGGAAATTTGGCTTACATGGAACGCCATCTAAAACAATATCATAATCAGTATACGCAAAAATTCCTGCTACATTCTCAACATCCTCTTCAAGAATATAAATGTCATCAATATTATAGGGTGACAAAACAACAACTGGTGTGATATCTTGACCTGCTTCTTTCTGAAAAAATAATTGTGGATTAAACCCTCCATAGTCTGCGTACACGTATGCTGGAAAACACTTGTATGAAACTCTTACGCCAGAATACGTATTCGTTGGAATTAAAACAGTATTAGTCCCAGTAAAAATGTCGACCACATTATTGTAAGAATAATTAAAATCAATAGTATTTTGATTGAATGAAACTCCCAAAAACTTTCGAGTATTGACAGGTGTTGTCGATGGAGTAAAGGGAGCAAGTCGCCTCGCATTCGGAACATCGCGGATCGTATCGAGCTGTTTTGAATTGTATGCTTCCGCATACGAGACTCCGAAAGGATTTGTTGAATTCACAGAGTTTAACATGTTAGAATTTGCCTTCTTCAGGTAATTGTAGGAAATAATGAATATTACTAAACCAGCAAGAAAAATAACCCAGTTTATTTTACGTTTCGAATTGGCTTTCAAGATCTCGAACGCAATTTTAGAAGAATCCATTTTTTCTATTTTGTATTTTCTTTATTTTCCAGTGAACCATGCAATGACGAGCAATAAGACTCCAGAACTAATTAGTGAAGTTGAAAGAATTTGCACAAACGTAAATGTTTTTGCATCTTCCCTGGATCCACCGGGCGCGTAGCTCGGAAGTCTTATTGAAAACCATATTCCAGTTGCAAAAAACGCAGCAGAAACAAGCATGATAAAGAACGTTGTCCTTGCCCCTCCTCCCTTATCCCTATCCGACTTATGCCTCCTCGACTTGTGATTATGATAAGAAGGGTACATCATCATTGCGCCCATCCCGCCCATCCCGCCCATCCCGCCCATCCCGCCCATTTGCATCGGAGGGTACTGGCAAGGTGGACATCCTGCTTTAGCATTTGGATCCAAGCTTGAGGGCATGGGCGGCATTTCGGGTGGTGAGTAAGCTTCATTGTCGCCCATCGTATTCATGTGTTTTTGTTTTTTCCTTTATTACCGATTAGATTGATTGAAGAGGGCGAGAATATGTGTTTGTTTTTTTCTTAATTTTGAAAAAAAATGTGAAATCTATTATTAATTTCCACCGTCGTACTTTGCTACCCTTGCATTATAAGAGTCCGCACAATTTTTGACGACTTGATTCGCTTTTCTTTCTGCAAACGTTTGTATACGAGACAAACACTTTTCAAGTTCGTAAAGAGCATTGCTCTTTCTTTTTTCGTCCTTTTCGTTTCCGCTTTCTCCTCCTTCTAAACCTTTGCCTCCTCCTCCTTCTCCTTCTACACAACCTTCTCCGTCTCCTCCTCGGAGAACGTCAAGCTTCTCAGCATTGTTGGAAAAATCCACATCCGAGTTGTTTAAGAAATCTTCAAAAGATTGTTTCATGTACCCCGCGTATAATTTGACTTGTGGAAACCACGCGTTTTCTTTCTGAGTCTCCTTTTCATACTCTTCAAAAATTGCATTGATTTCATCTTTTTGTGAATCTGTAAGATTTGGAATTGCGAAAACGTAAACCTTAAGCTCCTCAAGCTTTTGAGCGTACATTGCTTCCAACTTGTTTTTAAGAGCTGTTGATTCTTTTAAGATAAGATCATTCATTCTCCATCTGAACTCCTTATCAACCCGAGCTCTGCTCCCCCCCCCTTCCAAAGTACTTACTTCTTCTTGAAACTCAGGTTGGCCCGTTAATCTCTGAAGTTCATTGTACCGATCTTTCCATTGAAATGTCCAAGATGAAAGTATAGCAGTCTTCTTGTTAGTATCCTCCAGCTCACTTTGAAGCCTTTCAATTTCCGCGCTTTGAGAAGCAACAAGCTGAATCGTTTCAATATCTTGAGAAACTGCTGGACAGGATTCAATTGGTAACTCAGGGACTTTGTCAACAACTCCATTCACCACAGCGGCAACTTCTTCATCTTGATCTTGATTTTCATCTTGAGCTTGAAGAAGCTTTGAATTAACAAGAGTCTTTGTTGCCTCCTCAGCATCCTTTGCGGCTTGTATTTCCTGATCAGCCTGTTCGGAAGCAAGTGCAGCAGTTGCGGCAGCCTCGTCTACTGCAATCTGCCGCAAGCGATCAGCCTCGGCAACTGCGCGTAATCTTGCGTTCTCCGCTTCTTCAATTGCTGCTTGACGCTCCTGCTCGGCGGCAGCCTCCGCCTCTTGTCTTTCGCGTTCAGCCTGTAACCGAGCTTCTGCAGCTTCGCTTTCTCTCCTTCTCCTTTCTTCCTCAGCTAATCTTAAAACTTCTTGCGCCTTTTCTAATTCACATTTCTTTTCTTCTTCGCTTTTTCTTATCGTTGCAGCGGCAAGTTCTTTATTTGCTTCGGCAAGATTTTTATTGCTTAAAAGTTCGGCCATAACAAGATTTTTCATTTGTTTGCTCTTTTCTACGATTGCTTCATTCAGTCTGTCGCGTTCTGCTTGGAGTGCTTCTGAACTTGCTTGAGCGTTTACAAATTCTTCGTGTGCATTCGAGTTTTCGAGAACTGCACTTTTAATTTTTTCTTTGGCCTCGTCAATGGCGGTTTGTGCTAAAACAACTTCTTCACTTTCTGCACAATCAGCTCCACCCCTTAATGTCGTATTATCTAAAGTAAGTCCTGTTTGAAGACCACCCATTAAAAGCGCAATTCTTTCAGAGTACGGAAGAGTCGAAACGTATTCCAAAACTTCAACACGATCATTAATGTCAGCTCCTGGAATTTTTTCTAACATTCCACCCTCAATAACACTTCGCATGTCATGGTGAAGTGAAAGCAAAATAGACATTTTAATTTTTTTCTTTTCTTGGATCACATATATTTTTCTCCCTTGTTGTTGAGTTTTAAAAAAGAATATCTTTTTTGTTTTTTTGAAATACGAAGCAAAGAAAGAAAGACATTTAGTCATGCATGGATTTAATTCAAGTGACAAACTTAGCTTACTTAGGTCTTGCTCTATGCATGATTTTTAGAAATGAACCCTATGCAACTTTAGTTCTTATTGTTTTTTTCGTTTCTGCATTGCATCACTATTTTCCAAGCAAAAAGGTTCTTCAAAGGCTTGATGGAACAATTGCAAATATAAGTCTTTTGGTTCTTCTTCCGCACTATTTGACAAAGAAGCAAAAGACTTGGCACTATTGGCTGAGTTGCGAGACGTTTGCACTTTCCCTTTACTTCTACATTATTTCAGGCGATGATTTTTCGTCTTCGTCGTATGTTTTACATCATTCATTGTGGCACGTTCTGTCGGCATTGGCTTTGTTTATAATGACATGTGCACCAGATGAAGGAAAAAAATTACACAACTTTACAGCGATAAAGAAGGAATAATTATGTTTTCTATTTTTATTTGTGTCCAACCTTTTGAAGTCGGCGGTCCGTACGTATCCCGAATCAGTTTGTGAAGTAATTGAACACCTCCCTTTATTTGAAACGTATAGTTCTTTGAAACTTTCCAATTTGAAAATGACTCAAGCAAAAGTTTAGTCGTGATTGGGGCGCTTGAGGGAGATGATGTAGCTGGAAAAATGTGATCGTTTAAAAATTCATGAAGAATTTTTGTGCTTGAATCTTCTTGCCCTTCTTCATTTAATTCTTTAATCCACCATTCTCCATCGAGTAAATCAAATAATAGTCTTACATACTCTTTTGTGATGGCAAAAAACTCCTTTTTAGGATTTTTTCTATATTTTTTTAACAAAATATGAATAATGGATTCTTTTTGCCTTGGATTATTAACAAGCTTTGCAAAAACAACAGAGTAATCCGAGGGAGGTCCAAATGTCCCTGATGCATTTGCTTCTACCAATCGTTCTTCTACTGTGCGATCCGTGTATCCAATCTTCAAAAGACCAGGCATGCATTCATTTTCAAAACAATAAAGGTATCCTGACATTTCTTTATTTTTCAAAAAAAAGTATTTAACACATTTTCTAACAACATAATAAATAAATAAAAAAGAAAAATGGCGTCTTTTTCAAAATCAAGATCACGATCAAAGTCTCCGCCAAAAAAAAGAAGCCCTTGCGTCCCCCCCAAAATTCGTGATTCTGTGACAAAACGGTGCCGCGAAAAGAAGAGTCCTGGACGCAAGTTAGGAAGCCTTTCTATTATAACTCAAAAAGCAAGAGATCTTGCGAAGAAAACCGAAGATGCGTACAGTTTTTCGCTATTTAAAGATTGGATTGGTGTTTGCAAGTTTTTCTTAAAATTAATGAATAAACAAAAAGCTGAATTTATGGTTCGATCTAAATATTTGAGATATTGTACTGATGAGTATTCATTCAACGGTAAAGTTCCTCTTCAATTTGTAAAAAAATATTTTTATGAAATGATACCTGATGATATCGCGCAAGAGATTGAAATGGATTTAAAACAAGTTTGAAAAATAATGTAGAATTGAGAAATTATGTTGTACTGTAAAATACATACAATCAATCCAACCCCATCCTCTTTAATAATGAGAAATACATTTTCTAACACCCAGAATCGTATGCAAGCTTAAGACGCATCACATTACAAGAGCAACATTCACATCCTTTTTCGTTTTTGCATACCTCTTCTTGTCGACTTAACCCGTACCCCGTACTCCCAAAACCATGAGATCCTCTCTTTGTCACTCCAAGATCTCCAATTTCAAACACTTCTTGAGTTGGAACAAGTTCTATTTTTTCAAGAATTAGTTGCGCAATTCTGTCGCCCGTCTTTACAACGAAATCAGTGTCGCTGTGATTGAACAAAATGACGCCGACATTGCCTCTATAATCTTCGTCGATAACCCCTGCGCCGACGTCAATTCCATTCTTTAATGTTAATCCGGAACGGGGCGCGACTCTTCCATACGTTCCTTTAGGAACACAAACTGCTATGTCTGTTTTTACAAGACATCTGCCCCTCATCGAAACAATTGCGTCATGAGCCGCACACAAATCGTATCCTGCAGCTTTTTCGGTAGCTTGCTGAGGAGCGACCGCCTTTCCTGATAACTTTGTAAACTGAAGCATTCTTTGTCTATTTTTTGTATAAAAAGTAGAACAAATAAAAAACAAATGACGCGTTTCTTTTCTGTTTCGAAACGAAGCCCTAGAAAACCAGGAAAAGGAAAAGGGAAAGTAACCCGAAAAAACATTAAGAAAACACGATCTCTGAATCTGAAAGGAGGAAGATTACGTTTTTTTAAGCGTATCGCGCCTCTTGAAGAAGATTTAACATTACCATCACTCGTCAGTTCTGCAATCGAAGCTTATAAATATAAGGATTATGATGATTATACGTTCTTTAGACTAAAAGCTCAAGCATTGTATGGTAAAGAAGCACTTCTCAACGAAATGGAATCGCAACTTAGCAAGGAAGTACAAGTTGAAACCGTACAACAACAAGTCGACAATGTGGCGGAAGGAGGAGGCGGAGGCAGAGGAGGCGGAGGCGTTATCGGAAGCGGAGGCGGAGGCGTTATCGGAAGCGGAAGCAGAGGAAGAAGAGGATGGCACGGTAGAGGAAGTCGTCGTGCAAAACAAAATTAAACAGCAGCTCCATTTGCAATTAAAAGTGAGCTTAGCTCGTTTGGACTTCCAAGCAAATTATTTGCGGCTGCTACGGGACTTAAACCGTTTCCCAATAACATGTAAGCATTTAATTTTAAGCCTCTTGGAATCCACACTTGTTCGATGCATCCACATAAACGATGAATATAATCATCTAAATTTAGTGGATCATTGGTACATAAGTCCTCTACAAAAGCAAAAACATCATTTATAACTGATCCTATGGGAGGATTTATCATATAACCATGTTCTCCGAATAAATCAATAATTAGAATCTCGTAAGGATACAAATTAAAATCAAAAGGTTGAATGTCTCCTGATTGAAATACTAACATTTGCAACCAATTTAGTTCATCGTTATAAGCATGAAAAATGTAGCCATCATGATCAAGAACATATTGGTGTTCAAGTATAAATCTTACAATCTGCACATCTTCTGCATCTTTTTTCCCATCATTTGTAATATACGATTGCTCAAAAGTTATACTACTTAAAGCTTGCCTAGCATCTTCCAAACTAAATCCTAAATATTGAACTAATCTTTGGAAAAATGGAAATCGTGCACCCTCAGCCATTTTGCCTGAAAAAAGTACATAGTCAATTAAGGTGCTTGTTTTATATATGCCTGCCGGCGGAGGTCCATATTTGCTAGGACCTTCATAATAAAACTTCTTCTTTTGTTGATTACGTATTAAAGTGGACGTCGGAAGAGTCATAATAAAATCAAATCGCGCAATGTCAAGTGTTCTAAAATATTGAAACACGAGTGCATTAAATACCCTGATTTGAAAAAATAAAAGATTTTGTAAATCTTCTTGTGCAATCACATGAGAAGTAATGTTAAAATCAGTTATCAGCGCACTCAAAAAAGTATATATAAACAATAATTGATCGTCTAAATATTCAGTTTGAGTGCTAAAATTTTTTGTGTAGCCGTGCCTGAAATCTCGTGCAATTTGTCTTACATCGCGGCAGTGTTCTACAGAAGGTATGGCACCATTCGCGACAATAAAAGGAACATTTAATCTAAAGATTTGAGGTATATCTGCCAAGTTTTCATAAGAGATTGGATCAACGACATCACTGCAAAGTCCACCTTTCAGTTTTTCTGTTTTTCTTTCTTGAATTCGTCTGCTTCGGTTCTTGTTGTGTCTTCTGCTCCTGCTCCTGCTTCTGCTCCTGCGAATGCTATTTTTTTGTGTATTTACCTGATAAATACTCATATTTTTTCTGTGTCTTTTTCTACACCTTGACGTAATTTTTAAAGGCATTTTTATTTATTTTTTTTTTTTAAATAACATTATCT
>Ga0304728_1000080_pt1 | contig 75385 bp, 81 predicted proteins | sample C_130625_MF_Meta_FD_190476 | JGI IMG/M metagenome (GOLD analysis project Ga0304728, IMG submission 190476) | Freshwater microbial communities from Lake Croche, Canada to study carbon cycling - C_130625_MF_MetaG (v2) (version 2) | ecosystem: Environmental > Aquatic > Freshwater > Lake | place... | reverse complement strand
GAATTAATAATACCTGGTCCCAACATTTATACAGTAGTTAATTCTTTTTCTACAGAAACAAAGGGCACTTCAACTCTTTGGGCTGTATGGGTCATCTTGGTAATTCTTATCTTAATCGTTTTTTATAACACATATCAAACGTATTCAAAAACTTCTGTAAGCGCTCCTTCCTTATCAATAAATACTTAATTTATTCATTCGAAAATAAACATACATAAGAAAAATGCGTTCATTATATAAAATTTAATCGATAAATTGCGTAAATGTATGAAAACAAATCAAACAATAAAAAACAACAAAACTTGACTTTTACATATACCTTGCTTAACTCGCCCAGAAACTATCCAGATGGACTCTACCACTTTCTCTACCTCATCTAAGGAGGCGCAGGTCCTCGAATATGCAATCAGCGGACTTTATGGCGACCTTCTCGCGAAGCAGTATGGCGATGACCTTGTCAAGGACGTGACACAGGCGCGCGATGCGATTCGTGACCTCGTGGCCAAGAGCGTCGAGAGCCGCGAGCAGGCTGTGTATCTTTCCAAGAAATGGTTCGGTGAGAATGCACTGACCGTCATGACCACATTTCAGCAGCGGCTTGCCGAGGCCAACAAGGCGCCGAAGAAGTCCAAGCGCTCTTCTTCTTCTTCTGCTGCTGCTGCTGCTGCCAAGAAGGATTCTAAAGTGGTAAAGCTTGAGGCTGGCGAATCGAACGTGGTTGAAATGGTTGTCGATGAAACCAAGTCAAAGAAGTCCAAGACGTCCGAGAAGGATAAGTCTCCTTTGACCGACCCGAAGCCCGCGACTCCTCCCTCTTCTTCTTCTTCTTCTTCTTCGTCTTCCTCTGCGCAAGAGGTTCCGCAGGAGTCCAAGGTCGATATGAAGAAGATGAAGTCATCGGCGGGAGTCGGCAAGAAGCGCAAGGTTGGAGGAGATAGTGAGTCGGAGGCTTCTTAATCAAAAAAAAAGGTTTGAAAAAAAAACAAATTAAGTATCACTTCCTATATCACACCCTGTAGTAAAAGAAAAAAGAAACTTCTCCTCTTCCTTTAAATAAAATATAATAAATGTCCGACATGGTCGAACTTGAAGGAGGTTTAAAGAGATGCAAAAAATATCAAAAGCGTAGCAAGGCTACAGGCCATTGCAGAAATCGCAGCGGCAGCCGTAGCCGTAGCCATAGCCGTAGCCATAGCCCCTGGAAGCGTAGCGCGTCCGGCAGACTGACTCGCATGCGTGGAGGCGACGTTGATTTTGAAAGAGGCGGAGGCGAAGTAGTTGAAGGCGGCGCCAAGACCCCTTGCAAAAAGTACCAGAAGCGAAGCAAGTCAACGGGTCGCTGCAAGAACGTTTTGGCCCGCATGAGCCCTAAAATGCGCAAGTCAAAGTCTCGGAAAATGCATGGTGGCGAGGTCATCGAGGGCATCGAGGGCGGCGAGGTCGAAGTAGTCGAAGGCGGTGCCAAGAAGCCGTGCAAGAAGTACCAGAAGCGCAGCAAGTCCACTGGTCATTGCAAGAACGTTCTGGCCCGCATGAGCCCTAAAATGCGCAAGTCTAAGAGCAAGAGCCGCTCTCGGAAAATGCATGGCGGAGAGGTCGAAGTAATCGAAGGAGGCGAAGTCGAAGTCGTAGAAGGAGGCGCCAAGTGCAAGCGCGGCAAGACGCGCAGAGGCACGGGGGTGTGCCACAAGCCCAAGTCGCGCTCTCGCTCCCGTTCGCGCCGCATGTAAGATTACTGGTTGTTTTATTATAGATTATAGTTGTGAAAACGTAAATTTTTATATTCCTCTTCCCTTTTTCTCACACTCAGTAAGTTTAAACCTCATACATAAAAAAAAAGTAAAAATTCCTTTTTTACGAGAAGGCGGAAAAAGTTTAAGAAAAAGAAAATCCCGCTCTCGCTCTCCTCGTATTCTTCGTCGTAAAAATAAATTCTTTAAAGGCGGTTGGAAATCCGTACCCAAATCAAATCCCCAGCTTTGGCAAAAAGTTCTTAACTCCGTCAAGAGAGAGCCTGGACCTTGGGCTGCGTGGAGAGCTATAAAGGCTGATAAAATTTATAAGGAGAAGGGTGGTAAATTTTTAAGATCAAGAGAGAAAAAGTCAAGATCAAGTCGTAAGTAGTAAAACAAACAAACAAACAATGTCTCGTTTAGTTCGTATAGTTGGAGGTGGAAAAAAACTAGTTGAAATTTCAGGCTTGCATGGTATTTGGGTGGGATCTGATCATTTGAATCAATCAGTTATGACATTATATTATCTTAATCATAAGACAGAGAAAATTACATATAAGTATGGCGAATGGGAAGAATGCAATAAGGACGCGAAAATTTTAAAGGAAGCAAAAAAACAATGTTTAAAGTAATTTTTATTTCGATTCCTTCGAAATATCCTCCCACAACCCTTGCGTCGCATCCTCCCAGGTTTTCAAATTTTTCTTTACGAGTCTCGCTCTACTCTTCCACTCGTCCAAATTCAAGACACATTTTTCGAAAGAATCCGCAACGTCGTTTACATCAAATACGGGGTATTCGAATCCGAAGGCACATTGGCCCACATCAAAGTATCCATGGCCTGATTTCTTTACGATTAAGCCAAGAGGCGAGTCCTGTCCAAACGGACCGGACAAGTATTCCGAATAGCAACCAACGTCAGTGACAATTTGGGCTGCGCCGTTTGCCACCATGTGCTCAAACGTGCATAAACCAAATCCTTCTCCATTGCTGGTATTCACACCAATATCGCATAAATTATACAGTTCATTCATACCTTCATCGTTAATAATATTGACGTTTGTGTCAATTAGAATAAGTTTCTTTTTCCAAATTTCTTCATTCAAGTTAAAGCTGCTTAATTTCTTCAACTCTTCCATATACATTCTCGGAATATCGTAAAAAGAAGGATTTCCGGGTTTACCAGTAACTCCACCAGTCGCGAAGACGAAATAGACATCTGGAACATTAAAGTTACTGTCCTTTTCCTTAGAGTCTCTAAAGCGGCCAAGAAGTCTTGCAAAGGCCATGACTGAAGTATCCAAACGTTTTCTCCCGGAGTTTCGGTTACAGTTTAAAAACACAATTCCATCGTTCGGAACTCCTAACAAGGTTCTATTAATAAACTTTGTCTCCTTTGGCGAAAAGTAAACTGCTTCGTCAACCGCATGTTCTTGAACACGAATTTCTGGCAATTTACCATACAAATTTGCGTCCTCATACATTTTCATGTGCTTTTTCGCGGTTTCTGAAAACACGTAAATGCGATCTGTTATCTCAAAAACTTTTTTGAGTAAAGCTGGATGCATTCCCGCGTACATTACATCCAAGTAAAGCCACAGTTTAAAATTTGGTTTAAGAGTTACATTATATGACGATAAATCTTGAGTTTTTTGTGTAGGATCCGTCATCATGGAGTCAAGAAATTTTGAAATTGTTAAAATATCATTGTAAATCATGACCACGTCCGGTCGAACCATGTCCAGATACTCCTTAAATTTATTATAACCGAATCCTTCTTCTTTCGGATCTTCGTTAATTGCAGCATCGTAACTGTTTACTCCAGTTGGAACTTTTTTTAAATTCGCGCGCGCAGCGTGTCTTTGAAAGCCAAAATGAAAAATCTGAACATCTTTATCTTTGTTTAATTTAGATTTTTTAGACAATTGTTTTAGCAAATTTCCTGCGATCTTGCTATACCCAATGGTTTGATCCGTGTGAGTCGATACAAGACAAAATCTCATTTGTTTGATTTGTTTATGGTATAAGAGGATTAGGAGTATTAATAACTGGATTTTTCAACTTAATATTCACATGCGGTGACGCCGAGGACTCGCCTTCTTGCTTTTGCTGCTTTTGCTCTTTTGTGTTATCTTCTTTTTACCACCGCTTCTTTTGCTTCTACTTCTACTTCTGCTTTTACTTCTAGTTCCTTTTCTTCCATGTTTCATTTTAGGTGACGACGCTCTTCTCTTTCTTGACCTTGCGCCTCCTGACATACCGAATTGGTTTTGTAAAGGTATAAAGACTGGGGCTTCTACAATTGTTGACTGACCACCAACAAGAGACGAATCAAGAGCCGGTGACTCGCCACCAACAAGAGCCGGTGTCTCGCCACCAACAAGGGCCGATGTCTCGCCACCACCAACAAGAGCCGACTCCACGACAAGAGCAGAATCTCCACCAAGAGCTTGCTCTCCACCTTGAAGGGCCTCGTTACTTTGAACAGGACTTTCAATTGTGCTGGAAACTGCGACTTCACCTCCTGCAAGCACAGAGCCAGCAGCTCCGGCAGTATTTCCAATAAGGGCGAATGGAGCGGCTACTAATTGCAACGTTCTTTGAACAATTTGGGAGAGGCCAGAAGCCACCCCCCCTAATGCTCCGAGAGCGCTTGAAGCAGGAGCGAGAATGCTTCCCATTTTGTTTTCTTTTCTTTTTCCTTTTTTAAAAAAAAAAGTTTGTTTTTTTTTATTTGCAATTCATATATTACCAAAAATCAAAAACTGTTATTTTTACCCTTGATTTGAAGACCACTTTAAAGACAATGGAAGTTTTTGATAAGATTGGCAAGGGGTCATATGGAACAGTCTATAGGTGCAGATCTCGAGAATTCTTTGGCTCATCATATGTTGCAATTAAAATCATGCCGTTCGAATTTCACTGCAAGTTTTTCGAGGAGAACATGGTGTCTATTTTACGAGAATTGTGGGCGTCAAGCTCGAGAAATTGTGGAATTAAGAGACTAGGTGTTGTATTGTTTGCGTCAGGCACTCTTCATAAGTACGGCCTCAAAACGTGCGACGACAATGTCTGCGAAGAAAATCTTCTTGGAATTGGGATTTCTCTTCCCCTTGGTGACTTTACTTTACAGGCATTAATGTCTAGGGCGGCACAAACCCGAACTCTTATTCCCAGGCGTATTGTATCTGCGATTGTCGAGCAATTAGCAAAGAAGCTTTCAAACCTTCATACAAACCTACAATGTATTCATCGGGACTTGAAGCCTGCAAATATTGTTCTTTCTATTAAGGAAGGCAATCTTATACTTGACATTATTGACTACGGCATGCTTACATTTCGAACCAAAAGCCGCGATCCGGGGGTTACAACAGCTCCATTTAGAGCACCGGAAATTTTTTTGCGATGTTCTTACGAAAACAAGGCAGACGTGTGGTCTTTTGGAACTATTGTGTTTGAACTTTTATGCGGAGAGCATTTTTGTGATTTTGGATTTATCGATGCAGACGAAGGAAATGATTCTCTAGTTCTTCAAAACATATGGGATCGAGTTGGACGACCATCTTGTGGCGAAATTGATGCATTTGATACTGTTGAAGGAATTCGAGCTCTGGGAAACATGTCAGTGCCTCCTAAAATTCCGTTATGCAATGTCTTCATGTCTGCTCATCGCAGAATGCTTCTTGAACATCAATGTAACGAGGGGTGCGAGAGTCCATGCTCTTTTCTTAATTCCTCGCCTAAACTTGACGATTTAGATCAATTGGCTCTATCGTGTTTGCAGCTCGATCCTGATCGACGTCCTCTTATGAAAGACATTGTCCCATTAAAGTTTCATACTTTTGATACCGCTTTTCATAAAATTCAAGCAATGGATTATCTTGTAAAACTTTCAGCTATTCTTCCTCCTCCTCCTTCTCCTCCTACTCCTTCTGCTCCTCCTCCTACTCCTAATCCTACTCCTGCTTCTGCTCCTTCTTCTTCTTCTTCCACTCCTTCTTTACCTTCAACAAAAGCACATAAACTCGTTTCATTAAGCGATATTCGAATGTATTCTTTACCGTCTTTCGTAGCCCCTTCTGAACCCACAAACTATTCACTGGACTCTTCTGTTGTAAAATTTGACTTTATTCGAGGAGACATTTCAATGTACTATTCAAGTCTTCGAGACGAGAAAAATGCCAAGATTGCAATTGTCGAAGGTATTTTAAAACTCAAATCAATTCATAATTTTCCTGACTCTTTTGTTTGGAATTGTCTTATGGTGTCGGATGCTCATTTATGCCGAATCCTCTTGAGCTATGCGACCCAGCATGTCGCATTTACTCAAGTGGAAGCTGATGTTTTTTCGTGTGCAGTTTCATTTATTTGTGCTGCTCCGTTTGAGGAAAGACCGTTTGTTCTCGAACAAGATTTTCTGAGAGCATTTTCGAGATCTTCCTCTTGTTCGGCTTGTTCTTCCTTGCCCTTTCCTTCAACTCATTCTCATAATCAAGACTTTTCTAAAACTACAATGCCGTCCGAAGTTGCTGTGATGTCTGCAATTGTTGATATACTAAAGCGCTGCGATTTTACTTTAATGACCTTTGCAGAATACAGGGGTAGGCCAAGTCACGAAGTAAATTCGTATCCTTATGAAAAGTGCAAAGTCTTAATTGATCGTTTTTGTGAATCAAGCGGGGAAAATGCGTGGATAAATAGTTTTGGATTGACTGTTTGAAAACTGGATAAATAGTTTTGGATTGACTGTTTGAAAACTATAAAAATAAAAAACCGCACGTACTAAGTATTTCGGCACACTTCACAAAGCGCCCATTTATCAACTTGAATTTCCTTTCCACAATCTCCGCAGAAACGTTTATAATAAATCTCTACCTTGTCTTTGATTGCGGCTACAAGATCTTCCGCTATCAACCCAAAAAGAAAGAGAGTCATGGGTTTATCTCCGCCTGACTTGTCAGTGTAGGACATCCACAATCTGCTTTTCGTAAACCAAATATCCTTTTTGTCATAATATTCCAACGGAAAGTAACGTTCGTATTTTTTCATGAAAGCATCAAGAATTTTATCTTTCGATACTATGAATTCATTTTCGTACAAATCTGAATATTCAAATACTGCAATTTCGTAATCCTCCATTTCCTTCTTTTATTTCATGTACTCGTAATACTCTTGAAGTTCCTTGTCGGTAGCATCTTGAGGAAACTTTCTACTTGGGCTTCTGCTTCTGCTTCTACTCCGGCTTCTGCTTCTGCTCCGACTGCGATTTCTCTTCTTTTTTTGTGCTTCATCTCGTAAATCCATCAAGATTTTTGATATTCTTGTTTCTAGCTTCCCTCGAATCGCGTGAATTAATAAAGCCTTTCCTGTATCGTTCAAAACTTTATGGAACAAGCTGTCATTTTTATACTTGTAAGAAATGGCCTCCTTCATTACCTTAACAGACTCATTGTCCCAATCCTTAACCTGTTTTTCATTCATCTTTAATCCTCCTCGTTTTCCCCCCTTTCCTTTCAATTTTGCTCCTTCAATAGTTTCATATTCACCACCCACTTCAAACTTTTCAGCCTCCTTAAGTGAGTTTGCAGAGTTAATCAAGTATCCCTTTCCGGCATGAAACGAGTGCTCGACTGACGGATACAATCGTCCTCCTACTTTTACAACACTTGGAAAAAAATTTGAAAGCACTTTTCGGCCATTGTTTTTCACAAAATCCTTGTATCCAGACCTGTCTACTAAATCTTCGTCTTCATTTAAATGAGAAGCCAAATGTTCGCCGGCGCCCTTTCCAACCGCAACATTCTTCGACTTGTCCATAAATTGGATTACGTCCATACGCCTTGACAAGCCTTCAAAAGAAAGCATTTTTAAATTTGCAAGATGCATCAATCTCGGAACGTTTTCAATCAAAAGTGTAGAGTTAGCAAGCGCCATTTGCCTTTTTATTTATTATTTTAAATAATTAAATCATCTTTTGTTAGTTGAATTCTAAAATCCTCTTTCAAATTGCTCAACGTTTTTTCAAAAAAAGTCATAGATCGTGTCTTCATCTTGTTCTCGTCATTCAAATGTTGTTCAGAGCATCCATATATTTTGTTTGTGTTTGTAAAATATGTAAAGTTTACGGTAACAAAGTCTTCATAATTTTTTAAAAAATGTTGGACGTTTCTAAGACCAAAAGCTAGTGCAGTTCCTGATTCGTCCCAAATTTTTAATTCCCGTTTAATTTCGTCTAATTCGGGGTCTTCACAAAAAACAAATCCTCCGCCACCAATTTTAGGAGTTTCTGGATCCCTCATGTAAAAAGCATTGTTTGTCTTCTTTACTGCGTTATATATGTCAGTAATTAGATCTGAAGAAGCCTTGTCATATCCAATTCGGCTTAAAAGAGCAAACATTGTATTTATTTAATTATTTTATTTTTTTTATGGTTATAATCATAAAATCAAAAAATGGCAGCTCAAACTCACATTCAGCTGGGAGAGTCTCTTCGCCCTGCTGTTTCTCCTTCAATTTTAGGGTTACAGACAAAAGCACAAGATGTTTCCATCCAATTCATGCTTCTTCACGTACATTGTGCCGATTATGAAAACGGCCAAATGAAATTCAATGAAGGCGATTCAAAAACGTCTCGATACGAAGACTCAAGCGAGTATATAGTCGACGATGATTCAGATTCAAACGAAAATCTGTTGACAAGAATTGTCTTGTTTGGATCAAATTTAGAAGGGAACAGCATATGCATATCAGTAAAAAATTATAGGCCTTGGATTCGTGTTCAGGTCCGAGAGAACTTGTCAGAAAGCGAAGTCAAGCTTCTTAAATCCTACTTTGAAAAAAATCTTGCGGATCCAAAAAGCGGCAGAATAATTGTGACATTGGAGAACAGGAAAAAGTTTTATGGATGGCAGCCCGATCCTTCGGATGCCAGCAAGACTCGAACATTTTCTTTTGCAAAAATATCGTTCGATTCATTTGCAGAGGCCACTAAGGCTGCGAACAAGTGTAAGCCTTCATCCTTTAATCGCGAGCGAAATTCATTAATTCTTGACTTGGTCGATGTACAAATTAAGCCGAACTCACGGTTTTGTAATGATTTGGGAATTACGCTGTCTGATTGGGTTTTACTGAAAAAATCGAAGGACACGACACTTTCCTTTGCCCAGTCAAACTGGGCGTCCAGATTCTCGAACTGCCAAATCGAAATCGAGTGCGATGTTTCTGAGATTGCTCCGGCTCCAATTACTGATAACCGAATTGCGCCTTTGCTCATCGGTTCCATTGACGGAGAAATGTATTCTGACGACGGATCCTTTCCAGATTTTTTAAAGGGCGACAATACAATTTACATTGGCATTTCCTTGTGGTTTTATGGATCGCCTTTAAGCTCTATTAAAAGAGTCATGTTTTGCGTCTCTGAACAAAATCCTGCTACTGCAATTCAGGCAGAGGAAAAAGAAGAACAATCCATGATGAGTTTATATCATTTTTCTACAAGTCGAGAAATGTTTGAAGGATTTCGGGACTTTGTTATTGCGTGCGATCCGGATGTCTTAACAGGTTGGAATACATTCGGGTTCGACTATCCCTTCTTGTACGGTGAATACAAGCAGTCTTATTTACCACAAGGCGAGCGCGGGTCTGAGAAACTTCAACTTGCGTTGCTCTCAAAAATTCCATTTTCAGCGTCTCTCGAGTCTGCAATTCCATTAAGTTTATCAAAGTTAGACACTGCAGCGGAACTGCTGAGCAAAATTCGGTCTTCTTCGAGTTATGCTGCAGTATCAAACTGGATTTCTAAAATGAACTACAATATTGGAATTTCATTCGTTAATGCTTTAATAAAGGAAGAAAAGATTTTGCAAGACAAGAAGGGCAGCTCAAGAAACTTAAGTTCCTTTTCTTCGTCTTCTTCTTCTTCTTTTTCATCTTCGTCTTCCTCCTTCAATAATAATAATAATTATAATAGGAATGTGAAGGACGATGAGGAGGATGAGAATGGGAACGAGAAGGAAGATGAAGATGAAGAAGAAGACTACGAGGTATATGTATCGTCTGCAGGTCTTTCGGCATATGCTGCTAAACTATTTCGCTTAAATATATTGGATGAGTTTCCTTCTTTAGCAAGCAAAGCAGGAGAATGGAACGATGCTTTTGCTCTCGTCAAGAAAATGCCGTCGAATGTACAAAAAGAATTTAAGGAAAACATTCTTCAGTACTTTCCGCACTCCATTTCGTCCATGCTTCTGCAAAGAAGGCCTTTAAAAATTCTTCAACGTGGGTTTTTTTTAAGTCGTTTTGCATCTGAAAAATGCACTTTGGTCGAGAAACGAATGTCGTCTGCTGCTCGAGGAGACAATGTATATTCCTACATTGGAATGACGGGGCGCATTAATATCGACTTGATGCAAATTATCAAGGACGACAAGAAGCCAGAATCAAACACGTTAAAATTTGCATCCAAAAATTTTTTGGGTCAGGCTGACCAAGAAAAGATTGATTTGTCAGCGTCCGATATGTTTGCAGCTTACAAATCTGGAAATCTTAAAAAGCGTTGGGAAATTGCCGAGTATTGTGCTCGAGATTGCGACATTCCAATTCTCTTGATTTCCAAATTGTCCTACATGCCGACCTGGATTGAAATGTCAAGGGTTTGCTATACATCATTTCACGACGTGGTAAACAGCGGCCAGCAAGTCAAAGTCATGAATCTAATTGCCCGTTTTGTTAAAGACGATTATGCAATTAATCTTCGAGATTCCGGATGGCCTGACAATGAGCTCGATGACGACGAAAATACAAATTCATTCAAGAAAGTGGCTCCGGATTATGAAGGCGCAACTGTCATTGAGCCTGTTACAGGTTTTTACGAGGATTGTGTGTCAACTCTCGACTTTGAGTCGCTTTATCCATCAATTATTCGATACTTCAACTTGTGCCCTTCTACGCTTGTCTTGGACGCTGACGTTTTGGCCATGGGTTCGCCTCCCTCTTCCTATTCTTCTTCTGCTTCTGCTTCTTCCTCTTCTTCCTCTTCTTCTTCTACTTCTCAGACTACACAATCCAAAGTGTCATTTGAAACTCATGTGATTAAGAACAATGTTCTTGTCAATCGCAAGCTGCTTAAATACGAAGTTCAGGATCGCAAGTACACATTCGTGATGCACGTTACGGGAGTTTTACCTTCTTTACTAAAGCGCCTGATTGACGCACGTAAGGCGGTTAAAAAATTAATGAACGAGTCCAAGGATCCCGCGGAAAAGGCCGTTCTTAATGGACGCCAAAATGGCTTAAAGGTCGCCTGCAATTCTTGCTATGGGTTTTGCGGAGTGTCCAAGAAACGCGGCTTGATGCCGTGCAAGCCCGTCGCGGCTGTCACGACATTAAAGGGCCGGCTCTTCATCGACTTTTCAAAAAACTTTACAGAGAAAACATATCCGGGATCCAAAGTCATTTATGGGGACACGGACAGCGTAATGGTCCTCTGGGGCAAAGGTACTACAGTGGAGCGCGCAAATGAGCTCGGGGAAGAAGCTTCAAACAAAATTACGGCAGAATTACGGGAAGGGAAGGTTACGGAAATTGGCGGAGCCGGATCTCTTTCGGCATCCATTTCGTCATCGACTCAAGAATGGCGAGGTCGCAAGGATTTGGCGGAGGCATGCTCGGCCGTGCGCTTGACAAACGAAAAAGTATATTTCCCTTATCTCCTTTTGAAAAAGAAGAACTACGCCGCGATCAAGTTCACAAGTGACGGCAAGGGTGGTTTTAAGGAAGAGCTTGACATGAAGGGAATTGACGCTGTGCGCCGCGACAGATCCCAGCTTGTTCGTGACGCTTCAAACGCTATTCTCCATTCGTTGCTCTACGAGCGATCGGTCGTTTCGGCAATGAAGGTTTTGCGGCAGCAACTTCTTGACATGGCAGAAGGCAAAATTCCAATTCAAGCTTTCGTTTTGAGCAAGTCATTAAAATCAAACTACTCTTCTTCTAATCTTCCTCACGTGATGGCATGGAAGAGAATGCTTGAGCGCGGGGACGAGGGCGCGCCTCCTGTGGGGGCAAGAATGCCGTATGTAATCTTGTCAGATACAAATGGATTGGGGGGCAAGGAAACGGCGGCGAAATTATACGAGCGATCGGAACATCCAGACTTTGCTTCTATAAGCGGGCGTAAACTCGACTATCCCTACTACATTGAATCATTATTCAACCCCTTGTATAAATTGCTGCAATTTTGCAATGTTCAAGATCTAAAATCTATTTTTAGGGACGCGAACGACCTCGCGTCTAACAAGCTCAAGAATGTGTCTTCATTAAAGAGATTCTTGTCTTCTCCTTCTCCTTCTCCTCCTCTTTCTTCTCTTTCTCCTTTTTTATCTGATTTATCTGGTGTGTCCGGCATAACTACTTCCCTCTCAGCCCCTCGTGAAACTCCTGCTGCTTCTTTAACTTCAAGAACGCCTCACGAGTCTGCTTCAAAGAGGCAGAAGCATCCGCCTGAACTGAAACTGAAGCCGAAGCAGAAGCAGAATGAGAAGCAGGACAAGAAAGAAAGCAAGCAGAACAATCAGCGCAGCCTTGCTGATTTTTTTCGCGCTCCTCCTCCTCCTGCTCCTTCTTCTTCTTTTCCTTCTCATTCGTCGACTGCTGTGGCAAATCCAAAGAAATGAGTTCTTTTTTTAACTTTTCAAAGTACAAAATTGCGTCCATAAGTTCTTCTTGCGCATTGGTAATCCACTCGCAAATACTGAGATTGTTGCGATCATATTTTTCGAGTCCAAAGGCCGCCGCGCGCGCCTCGAACTTATTAATTACGGAGCGCACAATGCTGTCGTAGAATACTGAAGCTACAGATGACATTTTTTTTTAAATACGCAATGCAATAGAATATGTGAAAGCCGCCTATATATACGCTTTTGAACAATAAAAAAAAGTGAAGTAAACTTTGCCCCTGTAGCGCAGTGGATAACGCGTCCGCCTTCTAGGTTAAGATTTGTTTGATATTTGTATGAATAGTAAAGAGGTGATGGAAAAACTCTTTACGCTGAAAGCGGGAGATCGAAGGTTCGATCCCTTCCTGGGGCACTTCATTTTTTTTGTACCTTTTTTTGTCACTGTAATTTTTTTGGCGGATTGCGCACGCGCACGCGCACTCACAAAACAAAAAAAAAAGACCGAGCGAGGGAAGAAGGTCATACATTTGTATGCCTCCTTCCCTCGCTCGGTCTGGATTTTGGTTAGTTTTTGTTAGTTGAGCTCTCATGCGCACATCCTATTGTGCGCGGCAACTATACGTAACCTTTCTTTCTTCGTTTGAAGTTATGTGATAATGGACTCACATTTTTTTGCAGTGGCCTTTGCCACGGTGATCTGACCCTTCCCATATACAAACTCCCTCTCTTACCTGTCCAACTCCTGTTTACAACATAAAATAGAAGCTACACAAAAACCGAGATCAGGTCAACCATCATTTCTCAGTTTCTAACCTACACTTTACCATTTGCTTTACAAAAGAGTTGCTTAGGATCCTAATGACCGACAAAATAATTGGAGAGGTGTTTATTGGGGAGGGGGTAATAATTAACGGTATCATGCATCAATGATTGGACTAATGGACTAGGATTTTATACGGTCTAAACAATTTCTGACATTGCCTTTACCTGACGAGGAGATTTTGTGATGCACGAGCACACTTTTGTGTACTCACAAAACCTATTAAATAAATTATTAGTTTGTCTTTTTTAGAAAAGCAAACACTCACCTTTTTGTCTGTTTGTTTTTTTTTAATTAATTAAAAGCCCTCATAACCTGTGCATTCAGTATTTCAAATGAAATAGTTCATCTTTATCCTGTCGGCCTTTTTGGGCAAGTTAAAAGCTCATCCTAAAAGCTGATTATTGACAGTCTGGAAAGTTGAACTAAATCAACTTGAAAGTGAAGCACTTTTTTATATTATGTATCTTCAAAAAAGTAATTTTGTTAGTTCGCAAAAACTGAGATTGAACGCACATTTAAATACGATTGAAAAGGGAACATTTACTTACTCTTATTTTAAATCTTGTTTTAAATCTATTCTTTTACAAAATCACTTACTCTTACTCCTCCTCTACTCTTTATGGCTACTATTATCTTGTGAAAATTTCATCATCTTTTTCTCCTTCTCCTCCAGCACCTCTTGCTCCTCTTCCTCCTCTTCCTTCTCACCTTCTTCTTCTTCGTCATCCTCATTCTCAATACTATCAAAGTCCAACTATTTAATGTCAAAATTTACATTTTTTAAACATCTTCTATTTGGAGCCATTGTTTGGCATAACCTTCATCGACTTCATCGGCATAAATGGTAACCTTTTTTCCATCAACTTGAATTTTATCAAATACTCTTGCAATCATATGTTTATAATCTTCCGAGCGTGGATAAAAGTTATGAACAAAATATCTTGTAGGCTTTTTGCATGTAACTTCAATAAAGTGCTTTTCGTAATCGACTTTCATTTCAGCAAGATTTTCTTTTTTCGTGAAACTAGATTTATTATAATCGTCAACGACATATTGTCTAAAATCTTTCTCAACAGTTGCCATATACTTATCAAGTGATTTTGGAACAAAATAACGAATTCTCGTGTTTCCTCCAGTCTCGTCAGAAAATTCCCAACTTCTTGATCTTGACTTTGAACGTGACTTTGAGCGAGCCTTCGGACCACGCTTCTTCATGTCACGACAGTGTTTCGTTTTTGTATCACGTACTTGCCCGGGCGGGCACGGGCTACCTTTCGACTTTCGCGCCATTTGTGGAGATTTCGACCTTGATCTCGACTTTGACTTTGACTTTGACTTAGACGACATTTCTATTTTTATTTTATGCATGCTCTCTAAAAAAAAGAAAAAAGAAACTTGGTAAATCACAGAAAATGCCTACATTGCATAAATCACCGAGGAGCAAACAAACACTAAGAAATTTTTTTACTGCGAAACAGATACAATCTTTAAAGACTGCTTCTAGACGGGTAAAGAGAGGCACCTTAACACTTCAAAACTTTAAACGCATGATTCGCCTCAATCTTTCATCAAGATCAAGATCAAGATCAAAGACACTGTATGGCGGTGAAAATGTAATAACCTCCATAGTTAATTATGTTCTTTCGTTTTTGGGACTTGGAAATACAGAGCAATCTGACTATGCGACAGGTGCACAACAAAGGCTCATCAATTCGCGTCGGCGTGGTTCAATTTAAGTTATTCAATTTTAATATACTATTCTTCTCCTTTTTCCCTTTCCCATTCCTCACCTTTATCTTCTCCTTTTCGCCTTTCCCAGTCCTCACCTTTATCTTCTCCTTTTCTTTTTTCCCTTTCCAATTCTCCCTCTTCCACATTTCTACGATTTCTAAATACTTTGCGCATCTCGTCCTTGATTTCGTTCGTAATTGGTCGAAGGACAAACATTCGAAACAAGACATACGAAAACACTTTGTAAATTACCCATACATATGCAAGAGTGAATGCACCGACAATAAAGGTTTCAAATTTTCTGGAAACCAAATCCTTGCACTCTTTCGAAGCATCTGTTTTGTCCCAAAAGGTTGCGGAGACGCCAGTTAATCGTGAGCAAATGTCCTTTTGTGGAAGCTTTTCCCAAAATCCAACTCCCATCACTGTAGGGCCATCAAAATACAATTGTTTTAAAGGTTGTAAAAGTGTATAGTCCACAATTGCAGTAGCCACACTTTTCACATACCTTGTAACGGCAGAAAGAAAATCCATCCTTTTCTTCAGAGTCTCAGTGAAATAGTTTCCAACCGAGCAAAAAAGAAAAAGTAATGTATAATGGAAGGCAATGAAAATCAGGAAATTACTTGGAACGTTGCCCTGGAAAAATTGCTGGCAGAGGAGGGCGAGAAGGCGTTGGGTCTTGCGTGGCTGCACAATCAATGCGAGGCGTACTATGGTGCTAGAAGCAATTGGATTAGCATTCCGGTAATTATTTTGAGCACCTTGTCGGGAACGGCGTCTGCGTCGTCCACGACGTTCTTTGCCGACAATATGAAAATGGGGTCGTTGGGAATTGGAGCCATTTCAATTTTATGTGGTATTTTAAACACTGTAAATTCTTATTTTGCATTCTCAAAGAGAACAGAAGCGCATCGAATAGCAGATATTCAATTTAATAAGGTGTATCGATTTATTGCAGTTGAAATGACGTTGCCTCGCATTGAGCGCATCCGAGCCCGAGACATGTTGAAGATTGTGAGGGAGCAAGTCGAGCGCCTAGCGGAAACATCCCCTGCAATTCCAGAGTTTATAGTCGACAAGTTTAAAAAGAATTTTAGAAAAGATTACAAGGATGTAGCGCAACCAGACATCACCAATGGTCTTCGCCGCATCCGAGTCAATCAAACCGGAGTTGTTTCCCCTCCAATGACAAAGACACCTCGAGTTGGTTCTGGTTCTGGTTCAGGTTCCGCACCTCAACATAAGTTGTTTGGAATTAATTTTGGTGGATTAAAATCATCGGATCGAAATGATCAAGATGACGAAGACGAGGATAATGCAGGAGAAACTGATAGCGCGGCTGCGAGTCCAGACACATCAGTTCAGATTCAAGCATCAAGTGTTCTGTCCGAAAAAATTAAAGAAATTGCAAACATAAAATTGCCTACGTCCTCTAAAGATTTTAAAGTAGTTAACCCTTTACAATTGGGAGTTGAAGGAGCTAACCTTCGCGCAGCATCAGCTTCGGAAAAGAGCGAAAAGAAGGGAGACAAGGCGGAAAAGACGGAAAAAGAAAAAGTATTGCTTGTTTAAATATCATTATATCCACCAAACATTGCCCAACGTTTACCTCCATCGTTAATAACTTCAAGGTAAACGCTGGGAGAATCATCACCTATACTATGATAAGCGTACACTTGATTAAAATCTGTAGCTACAGAAGAATTTTCAAAAATATACGTATATACTCCATCATTATTTGACACAGTTTCGCACTCTAATTTTATCCAATCGCCTACATTGCGCGACGACGCGGCGGGAATAATTGCAAGAATAAATTTTTCGTCGCCCACCTTTATTGCGTCGCCAATAATTCTATTCAATGTATTCACTTTTAGAAAATAGTTATAATCAAATGTGTAATAACCACTCCATTCTGTCCAATCTGGATATGTGGACGTAAAATTCATAACATGAGGAGTAGCAAAATTTACCTTGCTGATTTTACTAAATAATAAGCATATGATTAGAATTACTAAAAATACGGTCAAGACAAGGAATAAAACTTTACTATTAAGATAATCATTTTCCATTTTTATTTTTAATTAATTTTATATTTTTGTTTAATGGTCTATATATTACAAATTTCGTAAGTGCATGTAATGGCATTTGTTAATCCATAAAAGACAAATTCTTTGTTTTTCTACATCAGTGCGACGATTTATTTTTTTATTTTCGTTTGTTAGAAGAAATGCGGGATCCGAAAGCACGTCAGTCACTCTAGAACAAATTAGATTTTTTCTCGTCGTCTTTGTCTTTGTCTTTGTCTTTGTATTTATATTTGCCTCCTTTAACTTTAATTCTGAATCTAAAACGTATACAAACATGTCTACATTTAAAAGAGACGCTAAGATAGTCATTTCAAGTGCTCCGCCCCACATGCCGCTGCGAAGTTTTTTTGCGTATACCATTGCGGTACAATGACTTTCCCATTGAATCCAAGTTTCAATGGAAACGCCATGAAGCAAAGCATGCGGATGGCGTTCGATAACATTTGCTACAATATTTCTTAAATTTTCACCAGAAAGCATGGGGTTTTGTAAAGAAAATGCAATTGCATGAAAAAGGCACGTTCCGTCTCCAGGAACGTCAGTTACAAGAGCTCGACTTAATGATGACATTAGTCCGCTTTTCCTTGTTCATATATTTTGTTCGTTCCGTTTTGTTTTCTTCATATAGTAATAAAAGTAAAGTAATTATCCTAATCATTAATTAAGAAAAGAAAAATGACTGTTGATTCTTCTTTAGGTTCGAGCACGACGACAACGACTCAAAATGGATACTCAAACGATAGAATTTTGCATGTGATTCAAGTTCCTAACAACCAGCCTGCAACCATGTTTACGCCCTGGAATCTCTTTGTGTTCATTTCAATCGGTTTATTTTTGGCGTATCTGTATTATTCATATTCAAACTCGCTTACAATGAAACTCGACGAGAGAGAAAGCCCCTTTGTAACAGAAGTGACATCTCCAGAAGTATCGTCCTCCGTCTTAGCTGGGGATGGAACCACAAAGGTGGTATTAATGTATGCAACTTGGTGCGAACACTGTAGGATCATGATGCCGGCATTCAATGCCGCGGCAGAGTCGACTCGCCAAATTCGATGGCTTAAGGTCGAGCAAGCAAATGCTGCACCGATCCTCAAAACACGGACGGATATTCGCGGTTTTCCCACTATCTTTGGCGTCAAGTCGAGCGGCGAGGTCATTCAATATGGCGAACGCGAACCTCGCACGGAGGACGCTTTGAAGAAATGGGCAATGCAGCTAAATTCAAACTTGCAGGACGCTCCTGTTCATCCTGTATCAGTAGCATTACCTCCTGTACCGCCTGTATCAGTAGCATTACCTAATTTACCACCTGTATCAGTAGCATTACCTCCTCCTGCTTTTATTCCTATTTCTGCTACTCTTGATATGCCAGCAGCTGTTAATGGTAAAGTGGAGGAATCTGAAATAAAACTTGGTAACGTGAAGGAATCTGAAATAAAACTTGCGGATTTGGTCGATTCATAATGTATTAATTTTTTCTGCGGTTTGGATTTGGGTATAGCGCAAAGAAGATTTTTTTATTGCAAACACACAAACACAAATAAGAAAAATGCCTTCCCTCTCTAGATTTTCCAGATCCAAATCTAGATCAAGATCAAGATCTAGATCAAAATCTGACGATGAACTTGCCGAGTATTACGAAAGGATGAAAACAGATTATCAAGGTGAACGCGACGATGAATTAAAAACCATAGAGTTGATTGGACTTGAAATTGGCAAGATAAAGCAGTGGTTACGTACATTTAACAAAAAAAACCACAAACACAGATTGTCATTTAAGAACTTCTTAAAGAATTATCAAATTTTATATCATTCAAGAAAACAATATTTGTCTTTACGAAACTTTGAATATGAGTATAAACATAAACATAATTTATTTATGAAAGGTTTAAAAGCTTCTCAAATTAATCAAGATAAGTTTAGAGAGTATTTAATTGACGAGCATAATAAGGATAACTATAATGCGTACGAAAATTATTATTAATTAGAAAATATATTGCGTCGGGACGTTTGGAAAGACCTTAATTGAAAGCAGAAGAACCATCTCAAAACTTATCCAACCATCCATTTCTAGTTCTATATATAAAACACAAACATGAAAAAAGGTCTTTTATTGCAATACGATGACCGTTCGCCCACATGGGCAACAAAATTAATTGAACGCAATAAAATTGCAGCTTGCAATCTTGAATTTGATCATATGTATCTTAATAAATGTGAGTTTGATGATACGATTCCTCCTTATTGGCGAAAAGTGTTTCTTGTTGAAAAGTATATAAAGTCTGGATACCCTTTTGTGGTTTGGATTGACAGCGACGCTGTCCTAGTAAATGAAGCTGAATTTCAAAAATGCATTGACATTGAAATGAAAGACGTTTCAATGGCATTTTCATCAAATCCCGGAATTTTAAGAAAAGAAGGTTGGCCTTTCCGATTGTGGGCCGCCCCATTTTGTGCTGGGGTGTTCATCGTTAAAAACACAGAGTCATCTTTAGACATTTTAAAAGATTGGAAAAACTCCTTTGACCCTTCATTGTGGTCCAAGTCAAAGCTAGGAGCCAAACAAAAATGGGAAGCGATTGGTACATATGGTGGAGAAAGTTACGAGCAAGGAAGTTTTGAAATTCATATTTTTAGATCAGCAAAACATAGAAAAAATCTACTTCAGTTCAAACATACGCGATTAAATTATCTTCCAATTAAGGGCGAACCTTGTGAAACAGACACAATTTTTTTGCACTATTGGAATGGAAACAGAATGCGAATTTTGAGGGATTGGGGGCAAGAAAAATAATATTGTAAAAATCCCCCATCCCAAATAAAAATTAATTAATCATTGTTTCTTCACTTTTTTAGAGGAGGTTCTGTGCTCGTAGGAGATGTATACAAGTCGCATTGCCTCGCATTCTTTCCTTCGTACGCTAATGCAACCTTTGAGCTCAATCCGTTTTTTAGGAAAGAAAAAGAAGCCGCTTTTCCTCCTAAACCTCCTAAATCTTCGCACAAAAATGTCAATTCTCTAATAACGCGAGATAATGGTATGTACGAATCTGTTTTTCTATCCGAGTGTGAATGATTAATTACATTTTGACACATTAAGCGTCTTGCTGCAGACTTTGCTTGACTATTAGTATATCCAAATACATTTTTGTACGCTTCAATCACTATAGACTCTTCAATCCAGTTTATAGCGTTCTTTACATTAGGGGGATTTTGCAGCTTTTGAAAAATAGGATGCCGAATGCGAACACGCACAAATTGCCGATTCAAATTGCGTTGCTTGAGTTGTTCGCTCAAGACGTGACAGGCATCGTCAAAAAACAAGATGGATTCTAGAGGAACGTCCCGTCCAAGAATTGCTCGGATCGTGGACAAATCCTTCACCAAACTCCTTTCGATCCTGCCGTCTGGGAGCCTGTACTCGATCCGTCGCCTCGACTTGTGGTTCGCGGATGCAACCGAAAGTTTACAATCGGATGGCAATCGTATTTTTTTGGCAACTTCATTTACGTACCAATCGCTTGAATTATTCGATAAGATTACAATGTCGGTGAACTTTCCAGATTCTAAAATATCAAGAAGATCATTGTTTACAAAGGACGACAAGAGAGCCTTGTTTATGTTTTCAAGCGAATCCCGCATTTGATCATCCAAAACTTTTGAAAGCTCGTCCGTTTCAATCAAAGTTTCGTCCACGTCCACTACCGCTACGCAAACGGGATTCGGTGGAAGACATGAAAACCTCATTCTCCTTTCTCCTTTCTCCTTCCTCCTTTTTGTTTCTTTCGGATCATCAACTTAAACTCAAATTTTTCATATGAGATAAATATAGCATTAAAGCAGTATACAAGGAATCCGTTTCATGAATTTTTATCTTGTGTTTTTTGCAAACTTTACGATAAACGGGATAAAACTCTTTATAATGCGAACTGCTTAAGGATGGCAAACAATGATGCAGGCCCTGCATATTTAACCCACCGGAAACATAGGTCCAGAAAAAAGAGTCTTGGGAATAATCAAGTGATGTGTCAACCATTTGATGTGTCCAATGTTTCCATTTTTGGCTATTCTGAACCACTTCATTGATATGAGTTACTTGCGTAAACGTCATGAACAAAATACTTCCAATGACATAAGGATAGAAAGCAAAGAAAGCCGCTTTTATAAAATTGTTTCCATAAGCGAAAACAGAAAAGGGGTATATAAAAATCCCAATGGATCCTACAAATTGCAGCAGACAAGAACCCCACGTCAATTTCATTAAAGCCGTGTAGTTTCCAAGCATTTCATTTTTTAAACCTGAACTTAAGAGAAGCTGCAAAGGATACACAATAGATTCTGCAAATGTGGACGTTAGCCACGTTGTTAGGGCACCACGTAAAAGCCGTTTTTCCAGAGACGTATTCCATTTTTGCGTCGTGTGCATTCGCAGAAACGGTACAAAATGAGTCAAATCAAAATCTGAATCAATTTCATTTGTATGTGAATGATGAGAAACCGTGTGCTGCAAATACCAATGCGTTGTATTTACGAACAAAAAATGCGAAACTACGCAAGCAAGATGGTTTATTGTCGGACTTTTGGAAAGCGCAAAGTGGCCCGCTTCGTGTCCAACGTTAACAAAAATGAGCCACTGCAAGAATGGCAGAAGCAAGCACGACAGCCAGTCCCCATTTAACCACCCAATCCAAGACAAGGCAGTTGCAACTGCAACCCCCAAATTAAGCAATATCATTGATAAACTCATTTTTGTGTCCTTCTTTTTGAAATGATTCATTTCTGTGTACAATTCAGTATAAAAGGATTTTTGCCCACTTTTGCTTTCGTCCTGAATTCCATTTAAATTTTTATGCATTACAGAAGTTCCAAAATGATACTGATCAAAAAGAACAGACACATCTCTGTTTTCGGCTAAAGATATTGCAATCGATCCACCAGGATGGATGCGTTTTATGTGTTCTAGATCAACCGTAATTCCATGAATAATGCAAGTAGCAGGTGTCATGACATGAGAAAAACAACCACGCTCCACCAAATGAAAATGTTTTTCTTCTTCTTTTTTTTTTAATAAATAATTAATTTTATTGTATTTGTTTCTTTTTCTTTTCGTGGTAAAGAACAAAGAAAAATGCCTTTGATACGCGCATTATCAATTGACCTCGGATGGAAGCATTTGGCGTATGCCATGCTAGAAGTAGGCTCTGATCAATCTTCTTCATCAGATTCAGACAGTTTGACGAATGACTTCAGCATCAAGGCGTGGAACTGTGAAAGTTTGTTGGAAGGCGTGAATGAGGGAAAAGAACAGAAGGTTGATACTGTAAATGTAAACGATACAAGTTTAGACGAGCTCATTCGTTTGACTGTGCCAGCAGTCGCAAAAATTCTTGAGTTTTGGGTTAAGTGGCCAGGGCAGACGGATATAATGCCAACCATTGCATTTTTGGAGCAACAGCCTCTTGGCATGCAAGCTCGAAATGTCAAGTCGAAAACATTAAGTCACGTGATTCAGGGGTTATTAATTTCAAAGGGAATTCCAGTCGTTTTCATTTCACCGCAGAAAAAACTCAAGTACATGGAGCAAACGGGAAACTACTCGGATAATAAAAAGTTCGCTGTTGAAGAAACTCTTCGTCTACTCCATTCCATAGATCCTAACGAAACAAGCAATCGGTGGCTGCAGCACTTTAACTCTTTCAAAAAGAAGGACGACCTTGCCGACTCTTTTTTGCAAGGATTGTATGCATCGAAAGATTACATCTTGGCATTGATTAAAGAGGATGCAAAACAATTAAGGAATAGCAAAAAAAGGGTTTTGTTAGATTTGGAAGCAGACGCAGAAGCAGGATCAGGAGCAGAAGTAGAACCGATGAAAAAAGCAAAGAAAATCAAGTCGAAAGCAAAGGCAAAGACAAAGAAAGGCGATAAGGGAAGAAGAGCTGCTGAAGCGTCAGTCTGTAACGATCTTGATTGAACGCTATTTACCTTGATTTGCTTCTTAATTTATTTTTAAATAAATGTCAAATTTGTAACGTGATCCTCAAGAGCCTCAACTTCATGATTGTAATTATTATTTACGAGTTCATATCTGACGAATCCAGGTTCTGATTTATAGGGACATATTTCTGGACAAAGAATTTGAAACGAAAATCGATCTTGCTTCATCTTTTTCATAAAAAACGACCGAGTTGAAATGCTTTCCGTGTCGTACACAGATCCATCACCTGCAAAAAGATCACATACTTTCATTTGGTCAAACTGGGGAAAAGCACGAAGTGAACTCTCATTCAACAAGACACTAAACACGAATCCAAAAAGGACCCTATTTTTTGGTAAAAATTGCATGCGGTGACATGCATAGTACACGCCAGTCTGCAAGTCAAGCGTATAACATTCTGACGAAAATATATAATTGGAAGGGAGGACAATTAAAAGACGAAATTTATTGTATTTAAAATCTTTTACTGACACACACAAATTTTCACGATTTAAGTCATTGTCTAAATGAGAGCAAATAGCATCTTCCTTGACTTGTTTGTAAAGGGGAAGGAGGGGGACAGGAACAAACTCACATTGTCCTAAAAGTCGATTTGTCAAGACTCTACATCGAAGTTGATTTAGCGTTAACAATCCTTTCCAATCAAAACCTTTCATCAAATATCAAATTAAATAATTTATATTATTTTTTTTTTACATTTATAGAGTAAAAGAGCAAGCAAACAATGAACGAGTCAACGAACAGAGCACTTGAGAAATTGCTTCGTGAATCAAAGGGATGCGCGATTGATGAAACACTTTGGAGCGAATCGACGGTACAATTACGAAATATATTTTCTCTCTCTCACATCATTAAGGAGGAAGAGCAAGCCTTGAATACAGCATGTTCCGCTGTTTACTGGATCGAAGCTCCAAACGGATTGAGCGCAATAGAATGGGGAGAAACCCAGCCTTGGTTCGAAAACCTTACGTGTCAACCAAGCAAGAACTCCCTCGCGCCATCAAATCCGAGAAAGTTCAAGGTTTTTTACACGCACCCTTCACCCGAGAAAAAATCTTTTCTTGCAATTCCTCGCTTCTATGGCCTTAGCATTTTTGGCAAACCTTTGCGAGATCTACGTAGCTCTGGCCTTCCGGCCTTTACTAATTCAATTTTTGGTGATCCTTTAAGACCATTACGATTTTACCAAGAGCTAGCAAGGGACAAGGGGTTAGAGTCTTTAAAAAAATGGGGCGGTGCAATGCTAGAGCTCGATTGCGGTGCAGGAAAAACTCTTATTTCTCTAAGCATCGCTTCAATTTTAAAAGTAAAGACACTCGTCATTTGCAACAGGAGTTTTTTAATGAGCCAATGGAAAACTGATATTTCGGGTGTTTCTGAGTACACCTGGAAGGATGACAATTCATTCGTGCCCTTGCAAAAATTAATTGAGGGAGGTTTGGAGAATCGGCCTCTTCACTTTATCAAACGGACCTGCGACGTTTGCAAGAAAACGGTGTATTCAGACGAGGTCCTTGATTCCGAGCTCGAAATTCTCTTACATTCACCTTGCTTTAACAAAATGTGTGCGTCCCGAACATTTGTAAAGGGAAAACGGTGGATTGGAACAAATCCACCAAGTCGTGGTTGGATTGAACAGGCAAAAATTGGTTGGTTGCAGGGCAAGACAATTGACGTGGAAGACAAGGACATTGTGATTTCGTCTATTGATTCTCTTTCAGACGGAAAGTACTCAAAGGACATATTGAGTCAGTTTGGTTTGGTAATTGTGGACGAATGCCACCACATTGCCGCTCTTACATTAAGCCAAGTCATGCCTCAAATTCCATCACAGTACGTTCTTGGAATTTCGGCAACTCCAGAACGTAATGATGGGTTAGAGCATATTATCTACTGGCTTCTTGGTCCGTGCGCCTTTGTTTACAAACGCCTTCCCTCCATTACCGGAATTTCGCACACTGTAAATGTGCAACAAATTATTTTTTCCGACGGCCAGGACAAGAGCGATGCAAAAATGTGGAACGGTCAGCTCGCCTTTGCCGAAATGATTAATCGATTGGCCGAGGACGAGGAACGCAACAGAGTTTTAGTGGACATTATTCTTACATCTTACAAAGAAGGCCGCAAAAAGATACTGGTTGTGTCTTCCATTGTTCAGCATGCGAAACTTTTGAGGGAACAATTGCTAAATCATTCTTCTAAAACAGTCTCCGAACACGACGTTTTTTCAATTTTTGGCGGGACGAAGCAGGATGTTGTTCGCAAGTCCAAGACGGATGCCGCTCGTGTCGTGTTTGCTTCGTACGCATATGTAGGAGAAGGATATGACGATTCTTCGATTGACACAATGGTTCTAGCCTTACCTCGATCAAGTATACAGCAAATAATTGGGAGATGCGAGCGAGTGCATGAAGGAAAACATGTTCCAATTGTATACGATTTAATTGACGACTTTTCAATATTTGAGTCCATGTCGTACAAACGGCAAAAATTTTACAAGTCGAGAGGGTTTTTATGCACACGGACGCGTTGGGTAAGAAAAGATTTTGATGAGGATAAAAGGGAAAAGGATAAGAAAATGGATATACAATAAATGATTAATCAATTTAGCTGCAACAGACTCACGGTTGAACGCAGAACGGCGTCGCGGAAGCAACGCGCGTATATTTTGTTAAAACAGAAGAATAAGTGCTTTACGTGTGGTAACTTCAATGCGAATTTAGAGGTTGACCACGTCATACCCTACGCTGTTGGCGGAGTTACTGAGCTTTACAACTTAAGAGCTCTTTGTCCTAATTGCCATGCGGAGAAGAGCCGAAATTCAGATGAAGCAGACAAAATTCGGTTTTCAAAACGATTAAAGTTTACTAAATGCGAGCTTTGTTGGACGTGCGAAAAAATAGTGTCTCCGTATTTTTTTAAGACAGGAGAGTGTTTCGAATGTACCTTGCAAAATGACAATAAGAGCACATTGAGAAGCAAATATAAAGACAAAATTTGGATAATTCCAACCTCACCTATTTCGTCCCCTTCGCCTTCACCCAAAATTGAACCATTTCTCAAAGAAACTTGGAGTATCCCAGCTTCACCAATGTCTGATATATAGTCAATTCTGTTTTTTTAATTGCTTGAACTCCATATTCTCTTCCTCTTTTTCTTCTTCATCTTCTTCCTCTTCCTCTTTTTCTTCTTCTTCTTCTTCTTCATCTTCTTCTCCTTCTACTTCTTCCTCTTCTTCCATTTCTTCTTCTCCTTCTTCCATTTCTCCTTTATCTTCTTCATCTTCTTCCATTTCTCCTTCTCCTTCTCCTTCTTCCTCTTCTTCATCATGAATACCAGAAACAGTAGAGCTGTCGCTGTCCTCGTGATGATCCGAATTTTCAGAGTCTTTACATGCTTTATTACACGTATCGCACCAGATAGGTTTTACTTTATGACGAGATAGCTGCGAATTTTCATCGTCAGCATCTTCTCCTCCTTCTCCTTCTCCTTCTCCTTCTCCTTCTACCTCTTCTCTTTCTCTTTCTTCTTCTCCGTCGTGTTGAACATTATGTTGAAATTTACCAACATGATGTTCTCGACCACGAGAACAGAAAATATAGAGAATCGTACCTACAACATTAATGGAAAAGCAGAAGGCAAGTATAAAATCATTATTCATCTTATCTTGTTTTTTATTAAATCAAAAAGATTATTTTAAAAATTTTATTACACGTCTTTTATTTGTTCATTTTCATTGTTGCAAAAAAACTATTGAGAATGGAAAACAGAGACATCAACGCGTGCGACGGAGAAAACGAGGATTTTTCAAAAATTTGCAATATATTTACAGAGCGTTTAGAATCTCGAGTAATACACTCCTGGATTAACTCATGGTGTTCTTTCTGGGCACGATGCGCTTTATATGGACTCGCAATCTTTCTTTGCTTCTCAAGCCTCTTCCTTTACAATCGCAGGTATATAAGCTCAACTGACTTTGGCTACATTATGCCACTTGCTGCACTTTCCAGCGCTGCGCTGATCTTTGCGTCAGCCCTCTTGCAAAAGGAAAAAAAGTCAGATATTTTAATAGATGTTGGCTTGGACATGATTACTGAGTTTTTGCCATCGTACAAAAAGTCAAGATCTAGGAAAGGAAAGGAGAAAGAATGATTCTTACATTTTCTAAAAATACTTCATTATTTTTTAGCCTAAACGAAGAGAAAGAGGAAGACAAGAAAAAGCAGGATTTTTGCGAATGGTTTGCATATAAGTATAGGTTTCAAATTCTCTTTGCATTCGTAGCATTAGAAACCTACTTATCGTACAATGAGTTGAAGTACATGTTGTTATTGTAGTCATTGTGTGTGGTTTGAACCTCAGCCGCAACCTCATCAAAATCCTCTAAACATGTAGGAAAAGCCTGCTCTAATTGTGCACGCATGCACCGTACGGCTTCAATAACTGCGTGCAGCCGAGTCCGAAACTTTCGCGGAGTTCCGAAGGATAGTTTGATTTTTTGTAGAGAAAGAGCCGCGTTAAAGGCGACGACTCTCGCAGCTGCAATCACAACCTCCTTATATTCATCCTTTGCAAAGGGTGCGAACTCGCCAAGCCGATCAACTAAATCTAGCCACGTGGGATCGAGACTAAGCATTTGAGCAGTATCTCGACCGACTATTTTTTCCAAATCCTCGACATTAAGAGAAGGTTTTACATTTGTTGTCTTTTTCGCTGTTGTAGAATACAGAAAGAGTCCAGCAACTGCGGCGACAGCGCCCCCTACAAAAACTCTTGGCATCATTTTTTATGCTTTCTTTCTTATTTATTATATACTTTTAAATTTTTTGGATAAAAATCAAAATCAAACAAACAATAAAATGACCGAATCAATTGATGATGACGGATATGCCGAGGGACAACCTCGTAATCTTTGCTGTGTGTGCAAGGAAGATCTCGGACCTCAAAATCCTAGGCAATTGTGTAGAAAATCGTACTGTCCGATGCAATCACCTTATCCTTCTGGAGACAGCGACAATAGCAGACACTCCTTTAAACAAGAAGTTGAAGCACAAGTCATGTGTGAATCCTGTTCATTAAAATCTTCACAGGCCTCCTCCTCCTCGTCCTCTTCTTCCTCGTCCTCTTCTTCCTCGTCCTCTTCTTCACGTTTTTCCTTTTCAAATACCAATAATTTTAAAACATCTCCAATTTCGTCACAAGAATCTCCTCCTTGTCCTTCTCAAACTCTACGAGTTCCAACTCAAGATCAGCCTACTCAACCAGTAATTGATCAATTACAAGAAACCGTACAAAATGTACAAACACAAAAATATCCATCTAATGATATTCGATTCTTTCTTTCGTCTTCTTCTTCTTCTACCAAAAAACAAAAAGTAAATGGTTGATTTACAATTATTGGGTGGCGACTTTTTTAGGGAAGGGTCGTTTAGTTGCGTGTACAAAAACCCTTTAGTAGATTGTGTCCCTGGAACTGAGAAAATCTATGACCCATTGTACGATCCAAATGATAAAACTCTTGTGTCGCGTATAGTTCCGAAAGATGACGAAGATGAATTTGTAAATCAAGGAGAAGTAAGAAGAATTATTTATGTACTTGACAAAAAATATCCGGGTCTGCGCTTTAAAGACCACTTTAACGTCGCAGTTGCAACATGTACTCCAAGAATTACACAAAGAGATATTTATCCTGACAAGTGTTCACTGTATCCCGATTTGAACAGCATTGGCGACAAGTTTAAATACGTAAATTTTATTACAAAACTTCAAGGTGAAGATCTCAAAAAAAACATAGCAGTCCCAAACGCAAAAATTTATTTTCGCAAAGCTTTTTTTGATGTAATGAATGCGACAGTTGCATTAAATAGCGAGGGATTTATTCATTTTGACATGCACGCTGGAAACATTGGGTGGTCCACACATCCATGGCCTCAAAAAACTCTCGTAATTTTTGATTGGGGATCAAGCATTTTCGGATATAAAACGTTTATCGATCATATAATATTAGCAAATTTGTTTAAAGGAGATTATGCGAAGAGTCGTCCTCAGTTTGATTTTCAACGGGAGATTCTAAGAAAAATTATTGGAAATGAATCTCTTCAGATTGTTGCGGAACGGCAGAATAAAGATACAATGTATTTGACATCATTGGAAAAATTGTTTTATGCCTGGGATACATATTCTTTATTGTATCAAATGGCAACAATAAAGTATCCTGGATTGGAGGATTTTACAGAAAATACCTTACAACTTTACAGTGACAAATTCACAACTAAAAATATTTCCGGAAAAATTGCATTAAAACTTATCGATGATTTAATTTTGACAACTAAAATTAAAAAAAATGACAAAAAAATTTGGATTCAAGAACTTTGGAACATTATTGCGTATGTTTTTAAAGAAAGACCAATCTATAGAAGGGGTCTTACTTATGTAACTTCATTTTCGGGGCACGGTTTAAAACACTCTGACGAAATGATTGCAGAAGAATTGTTTTACCCTGATGCCGGATCTCGAAGAAGATCAAGATCAAGATCAAGATCAAGATCAATTATTAATTTAATTTCAATGTCAAGATCGCCTCAATCAGTAATTAATTTGATTTCAATGTCAAGGTCAAGGTCACTGATCAAGAAGAAGAGGAAGGGGAAGAAAAAGAGTCATTGTGAACAGAACAAAGTTCGCGACATTAAGACAAGACGATGCAGGGAGCGTAAAAAGCCAGGACCTAAATCTAGAAAATAAATTGCGTGAACAATAATATATTTTTTAAATAAGAAAAATGGATCCTACCTATCAACAAAATGATTTACTTTTAGTAGGAGGTAAGTTTGTGAATCAGGGAGAAGATAGTTGTATATACTTAGACGGTCCTGTTGGTTGCGTGCCAGGTACACTTGACGCGGGTCCTTTATACAATCCTCATGATCTTTCCTTAGTGTCGCGCATAATCCCCAAAACGGAAGATGAAATTGCAAATCAAATTGAAGTGAGAAAAGCAATTGACAGACTTGACTTAAAATATCCTGGATTGCGTTTTCGAGAACATTTTAATGTTGCAGTGGCAACATGCACCCCTTTAATGACAAACGAAGACTTAAAGTCGGACCTAAGACCAAATTATTGCACTGCAAGTAATCTTAAAGACAAGGACTTGCGCACTGTTGGTCCAAAATACAAGTACACAAATTTTTTGACGACTCGCCAAGGCCCGAATCTTGGTAACTCATATAAAGAACCTAAAGTTTTTTTTCGTAAAGCTTTTTTTGAACTAATGAATACAACAGTTGCGTTAAATAGTGAGGAAATTCTTCACTACGACTTGCATTCGGGCAATATTGCATGGACAATAGATCCGTTTCCCAAGAAAACGCTTGTTCTCTTTGATTGGGGACGCTGCGTACTCAGCTACAATGACTTTTTAAAGGTATTACTTAGAGATGAAAAGTTTTTCAAGTCAAAAGAAAACCTTTCACAGTATAATTTTCAAAAAGAGATTCTTAACGAAATTATTGGGGCTCAATCATATAAACAATATATTGCATTACATCCCAAAAAGGGTCAATCTTTATTATCTCCTCTTGAAAAATTGTTTTATTCTTGGGATACATTTTCGCTTTTGCACTTTCTTTCTACAAAGAAAATTCCTGGGATGGAGGATTTTTCTGCCGAAGCCCAATTTAAAGAAATTGCTCATCGAAAAAATGCGGGGGAAACTGGGCAACTTCTTCTTATTAATGCAATTTTAGGCATACAATTTCCAGCACTTAACGGTAAGATTATTTTTAGGGACCATTTGTGGGGCATTATCGCAACCCTATTCAAACAAAAACCCGTTTATCAGCAAGGGAACTTATATGTTTCTACGTATACAACAGGTGGTCTTAAAAGTGACATAATTGATAACACTGTATATGAGGGATTCGCGCCTGGCGCGTTAGAGGATTCAGAAGGTTTAAAAGATTTAGAATTAGAATTAGAAAAAGGAACGCGGCCATATTCTGGTTCTAATTCAAGATCGAGATCAAGATCGAGATCAAGATCAATCATTGATTTAGTATCAAGGTCGCCTCAATCCATAATTGATTTAATTTCAAAGAAGAGTCCAAAAAAGAAGAAGAAGAGTCCTAGTCCAAAGAAGAAGAAGACGAGTCCGAAAAGGAAGAGCAAAAGGAGCAAAAGGAGCAAAAGCAAAAAGAAGATTTGTTCACCTGGAAAAGTTCGTGACACTCGGACAAAACGATGCAGAGAGCGCAGAAAGCCAGGACCCCAACCAAAATCTAACTGCCCTAAAGGTAAAGTTAGAGACAAGTACTCAAAACGGTGTCGTTCCTTGAGACGGTAAGTTTTTTAAAATAAATCTTATCTTATCATATTCCCTCCTCCCTTATATTACCCTTCCTTTTTTGTTTTTGTTTTGAAAAAACCCCAACAAAAACAAACACAAACAAATAAAAACAAAACACAGATGGATATTGTAAATTCAATGCTTGACAGCATGTCGCCCACAATGGTGTGGGCGTCAATCTTCGTGGTAACACTTGTAATGATTACAATTATCGATAAAATTCAGCGTCATTTTACGTCCTTAAGACAAGCATCGCAATGTGTAAATGAGAAACAGACAATTTTTGTTGCAATCACCAATTTTTCTGGCGCAATTGCTGGAGGTCGAAGCCTCTTTTCATTGTTTGAGCACGCGAAATGCCCATATCGCGTTAAGGTTGGAATTTACGAAGCAAGCTACACTCCGCGCGCAGTTGCGATTCCTTATTACGAATCGTTGCAGAGGAGATTTTCGGTATCGAGCAATTTATTTTCATCGTCGATAAAAAGCATTGCAAATTCTTCGCGCAATGGCGGACCTTACGCTGCTAGACAATCTTTAATGGAAAATGCGTACTCTGGAGAAGATTTTGTGCTTACGATTCATGATGGAGTTGAAATGCTTCAGAACTGGGATGTGGATCTTATTGAAGCTCAGAAAAACGCCAGCACATCGTTACAAAACACAGTTATTGTTGCCCCTCCTGCGCCAATAAGAACAATTTCAACCGTTACATTTAAACTCTTTGGAGTGTCGTCTCAGGAAAACCTAGAGCCCAGGTATCCAATTGTCGGAGGATTCTCTGAATCGGGCTTGCCCCTGCATTCTTCAAAACCTTTTCTTGGAGGCGCAAATCCCGACGGAATGAAGAGCTTGCTTTGGTTATCAGCTTGCTCCTTTGCTCCATCGGGCTTCTTTGTTGACTCTAAAATGTCAGTTTTGGAGCATTCTATGAATACGGCCACTCAACAAACAGACTTTAGGTTATGCCATTCGATAGTAAAGCGCGATTTGCCTAATCTTTTCCAAGAAGACACTTTAATCACCTGCGACGGGATGGCCGCTGGATGGACATTTTCGTGTGCGCCCAAGTGCGTGTCAAAGCTTTATTATGATCCCGATTCATCTGTCTTGTCCACAAGGTCTGGAATTGCACTTGAAGATATTTATAGCACTAGCAAGGCTGTTCGTGACTTGCTTCACAAGGAGCTTGGTCCGTATCTCCAGGAACTTGGACTTTTTAAGAAAGCATCTCCTAAAGCGTTTTCCGGAGTTGTTGACGTAAACAATTCAGTTGAAATTGAGAACAAGCATGGAAAGGGTGGTTAAAATAATTTAAAAATGCGTTTCAAGCTAATATATTCAATTAATAAATAAAATACCCTTAAAAGAACAAGTAAATTAAATAAATTTGAATTTGGATTTAAAGATAAGAGAAGATAACTCCTCGAAAAGATGAATGTCCAGTTTGATGAAAAAATCGAGCGAATCAAGAAGGGTGTTCAACAATACGTAAATTGTGACAAGATTCTTTTTGTTTTCTTAAAAAGCAACAATGACAATTGCATTGTGTTCTTGTACGATGAAGACGACGAAAATCCTCTTATCCCCATGTGGTTGCACTTGGAGCCAAAAGACACTCAAAAACACTTGAGGGAAGGAAACGTTTCTCTTATGTCTCCTTTAAATGAGATTGAAAATGAATTGATTGGATGCGATCTTGTAGTTGACGAAGATAGCGGAAGGTTTTTTGTTAAGTTAAAGCAAACTGGCATGCAATCTAGAAATTTTGAGCTTGTGACAGATGCAGACGGTAAACCTGCCGTTATTTCAAACATTTCTGGATACATGAGTCGGCTTGATTTTGGATATTGTGTGTTCAAAGATGGAATTATGATCCCTGAGTATTTTATTTTGAATGGGTTGGATATGAGAACGGGGGAGAGGCGGATGGAGAAGATTGTGTACACACCTTAAGTTTCAAAACAATAACATTTGAAAATTTCTAAAGTTCTTTTCATTCTTCTTTGTTTTTCATCTTCAACGTCTAAGAAATCTAAAACTTTATCTAGAGTCAAGTGTTTTTTAAGCAGAGCCAAAGACTTTACTGGACCAATTAAAGGAATACGTTCATTAAAGTCGTTACCCAACAAGACACAAAGTTCTATAAAGGCATCTTTTGAAATGTTTAAAGCCATAAACAAATTTTTTGATTCCACCACAATGCAGTTTTGGGTGTTGAAGTGAAGAATGACAGAAGACGAGCAATACGCAAATGCGTCTGAATCTTCAGTCAAGACTGCATCGACTCTATTTTTGGAACATAAATATGCGCAAAGTGCTTCAGCTTCGTATTTTGCGGTTAAGCATTCATATCCAGTTGCCATTAGCGCCTCCTTCATATTTTCGTAATCCTTCTTGTTAGGCTGCTTGCACGCTTCCGGTCCCAGTTCAACAATAATTTCAGATTCATCCGCGAACAATCGCCGTGATTCTTTTAAGGGTGCTGCCGGACGTTTTTGAAACGCGGCTGCGCGCTTTGCCTTTTCTTCAATTTTTTCTGGGAGCACGAGTCCGTCAAATACAAACACTGGCGTACCTGTATGCGTAACGAAATGTGATGCGAAGGAAAGAATTCTGGAAACTAATGCATCTGTTCCACTTATATAAGCCAATTTGTATGCAAGAATTGGAACATCGATTGCAATCCTAACTCTTTCGCCATTTACCTTTTCTTTTTGCTTTTGACTCATCCATGACTCAAACGATGTTGTAAACACATTAGGATTCTGCTTTTTTAAAAAAGACACTAGATCTTTGATCCCCATTTGTTTCATCCATTATTTATTATTAAAAAATTATTAAAACTTTTTTAAACATGTATGGACTCACTACTTACATTGGGTAATAAAAAAAAGAGAATGGCGTCCATGACTTTGCGCACACCGGATGTTCCTAAAATAGTTGATGCAACTGAAATAATAGTTGAAAAAGCGATTGTGTCATCTATAATGCCTGATGATTCCATTAAATCGCCTTTAATGCCTTTTCTTAGTCCTGAAATAAAGGCTGAGATTGAAAAGCTTCTGAAGGACATTGTAAAAAATGCATTCCAAGAAGTAGTTGTTGAATTAAAAAATCCATTAGCATCTTTAGATGCAAATGCTGACGGTGTCATTTCTGTTACTGAAGCAAAAGACGCCGCACAAAAAATGTGCTGCGCAATTGTGTAAATTCTTCAAGCGAAACGGTTACCTTTCTTCTGCTTTTTCAAGTTTAATAAGTCCCCAGGAGGCCGCCTTTTATTGGTGTGTTGTTTTTAAAAGCATTTACAATCCTTTTGCCAGATGAATCAATCGTTGCGGCAATCTTTACAGGTAAATTCAAAAGGTACTGAATAACTCCACCCGTATGCGGATTAATTCCCTTATCGACATATTCTTCTCTTACACCGTCGCCACCTCCTCCACGAAGTCCACTACGCTTAGACTTTAAGGGAGACCTTTTTTCCCTTTGTCTCCTTGGGCTTCTTCTTCTCCGTGATCGTGATCGTGATCTTAATCGTGGTGATTTAGATGTAGACCGAAGCTTTGGGGCGAGATTGAGCTCACTAGCTGCCCACATTTTTGCGTATTTTAAAGAGAAAACTCCATTATTTGCAATAACACTTCTCAAAATTGATCTATGTTCTTTCTCTCCCAACCCATGCATCCAGTACATTTTCTCATCATCGATTGGATCAAACCCATATTTTTCAACACATTTTTTTCGATTTTTCGGATGACGGATCCAAAATGCATTTAAAAAAAGTCTTGCATCTTTTGGTATACGTTCAATAGTAGCAATCATTTTTCTTTTTTCTTCTACTTCCTGGTAAAGAATTATATTCAGGCTTTAAGAAAAAAATGCCTCGAGTTCAAGAAAGACAATACGATACGGATGACTCAATGTCAACAACTTCGTCTTTTAAAACAGCTAAAATAGATGAAAAGGAGGAAGCGGCACAGGAAGATAAACAAGAATGCGGAATATGTATCGAACAAATGAATACATTGTCCTTCATTCAACCAAAAGTCGCCGAAGCAGATCGAGAAGACGTTTTAGATTTAGAGGACCCCATGTGCATGAGACTAAAATGCGGACACGCATTCCATTTTTCGTGCCAAGCACCGGCAATGAGACTAGGAAAGTTTTGTTCGCTTTGTAGGGACGAAGTAAAGCATTTCGAGTCCGGAACAATTAGGCAAATTCGAATTGGCGATGAAGTTTGGGAATTTTCTCCGACCTCTGAAACAACAGAAGGCGTTGGAGAGCAAATAAACCAAATTATGCAGTCAAATCAGGACTTGGAAAATGCCTTGGCATCTGAAAATGGCACAAACGTAGACCTTCAATCGTGTCGCGCAAAAATGAATGAAGCTCTAGGTTTGCATCGTAAAATTGCAAACGATCTCAAGAAAACAAGAGCAAAATATTTGCGGGAGTCTTTACGAACATTCAGGGTCGAGCACAAACATAAATTTGACGAGTCGCATTTGCGTATTAAAAATTTATTGCGGATTAACAAAAATCTTGAGGATAGTATTTTAAGACGACGAGGATTTACTGCACGCCAAATCCAAGATTATTTTTCAAGTGATCCGCGACACGATTTAAACGAACTGGTTTCAAACGGCGCTGTTGGAGGTGATCCGGCACGTCATAGATTTTGGTATCGCTAGTTAATGTTAGTGCTATAAAAACAAAACAAATGGGACTTCAAGAGTGGAAGTCATCTCTGCATTCGTGGCTATGGTCAACTTGGCCACCTGCATTTACTCCTTCAGTTTCAAAGGTAAAGAGTACAAAAGTAACTGATCGAGACAAGAAGAACTCAATTACGTTACTATCAAAAAGGAAAATTGTTCCGTGGCAGCCCTCGTCTACCATTGATTATAAAAAGTTTAATCTTCGCAAATAGAATAAATAATAAATATAAAAGATGATTTTTAGAGCAGCTTGTTCTCGAGGAGTGCCTCCAGGTGAACCACCTTATTTAAAAAGCAAACGAACCTTTTCGTTTCCTGATTACTTTGATTCACGGTATATAAACTTCAGCGATTTACAGACTATAAATGATGATCGCATGGATCCAAACCATCACGTTCCCTGGCACTTACACAAAAATATGGAAATTTTTGGTTATGTTGTGGACGGCTTCTGTTTCCACACAGATAGTTTGGGCAACAAGACAAATATTCAAGGAGGTTCAGTTCAGAGAATGAGTGCGGGGTCTGGGATTTCACACACCGAAGGAAATTTAACTGGAAAAACAAATCGATACTTGCAAATATGGATACGACCTAACGTTTTAAACACTAGTCCTAAGCATGAGTTTATTTATGTTGAAAAAAAGGACAAGTTAAATAAATTTTTTAACATTACGGACCATCTTCCTATTTTGCAAGACGCAAAATTCTTTTGTGGAATCTTTACAACTAATTTTAGATATGAGATTAACGCGGAACGTAAATACTATTTGTATGTTGTAAAGGGGGGGTCTTGCCTTATTAGAACAAAACAAGATGCGTTAACCTGTCTTCGTCTCTCAGAGGGCGATGGTGTAAGTATTGAAAAACAATGTTTTCTTGAATTGTATGAAGTGAAGGGGGAATGCGAGATATTATTATTTGATTTGCGTTAAACTTAAACATTTTTCTTTTACATCTTGCGTCTCTCTTAAAAACTTGAAAAGCATTAGCAACTAGCATAATTTGCAAATGTACGATAGTAAATGTGAGCTTGGATGACTAAGGACGTTGCCTTTTGATTGACAAGAGTTAAATACGCAGTCGAATCTGTCAAGAAGCACGAAATTTCCCCAAATCCGTATCTCTCTGAATACGTGTCAAGTTTCGTATACGACCCAGTCCCAAGTCCAGTACAAGCTAAACTAGCAATTTCATCACCTCCAGAAGACGTTCCAATTTTAAACTTAGTATCACCACTCACTGATGTAGTCGTAAAACTGGTAAAATAGATAGAATCTATGCACCATCCGCCAGGAACGGGCAACGCATGAGATTCTGTCTCAGATGCACTGAGATTGAAAACAATCGTTTCGTTGGGAGAACCACCTAAAACTGTGGATTCGTTAATGTTATTTACCGTATTCTTGATTTTGTTGACCTGAACATAGACAATGATTAAGAGAACAAATGCAATCAAGGAAACCAAACCGGCAATAGCCGCGCCTGAAAGTGCAGGGGTAGAAACTATAGTCGAAGACATTTCTTTTAAAAAAAAGTTTCTTTTTTTATTATTATGTGTTTGTTATTTAACAACAAACAACAAATCTTATAAAATTTCTTCTTGTTTTTCAATATAACTATTTATAAAGTCAGAAAATACTTTATGTCCAAACGGAGTGTAATGTCCTAAATCATCAGTCATTACCTCGTTTTGAGTGTAATTTATTAGCACTTCTGATGGTTTGATTAAAGGAATATTTTGTTTACTGCAAATTTCCGAAAGAATCTTAATAAGACTGTTTCGCGCTTCTATATATTCTTCGTTGAGTTTTGCATTGTAGTGTGATACTATTATAAGTTTTTTGGTTCCAATTAATTTTTTAATGTGTAAGATATCATCTTCAATTTCTTGGGCATTTTGCATTGTACATTCGAATGATTTTAAAAAATCATCATGAGTATTATAGGACTGGAATCTTTTATCAACCGCTAAATGATGCAGATAAAATCCATTGCACATGTATTTTTTCATGGAACAGATTTCAATAATGCATAGAGTCGATCTACTAAATGCTTGTTGAAGTTTAGTCGTTAGTAATATATTTGAATTTTGAAGTATTCCAGATCGAAAGCAGAAAACATTGTATGGATGAGGTATTGTAATAGCGCCAGTTAAAAAGTTAATTTCTTGAATAATTTCTTTTGTCGAATGTGGATAGTTTACTTGATTGTTAATATCATTGTTTTTATGTACACAATTTATGCGGCAAGTTCCAAAAAGAGTAATATTGTTCATAATATCCAATCAATTTTTTTTCTTTTAAGAAAACAAATGAATCTTTCTATCGTATCGTATCGTAAGCTCGGAATCAATTCTGTGCCTTATGTCAATGCTACGAAAGTTGCGGCGCTTATTGGACGAAATGTATTCGAGCCAAAAGAAAAAGCTTTTTTAGATTTTCTCAAGAATGCGAATCCCCAGTTTAGCCCCCTGACTTCCCATTCTTGCCCCTGTGATACATGGCAAGAATATATTCTTCGCAAAAATCAGTGTAAAACAATGTCTGATCGATTTGCTGATACATTAAAAGGAGATATTTCATCTTCTTTTTCCTTGTCAACTTCTTTACTCGTTAAATCCGAGCTTGTGGAAAAAGGAGCAGAACTCGAAGATGTCATCAAGGATCAAGCTGTACAAGCTTCCAGAGCTCGGAGCGACACAGAAGTCAAAGAAATTCTCAAAGAAACTGAAGCAAAGGTATCAAAAGTAGCTAAAGAAATGCAAGAGTGTATTGGCGGAGATTTACATACGGATACAAATTTTGTGAAGGAAACAGTTTTGTCGAGCACAAAAGCAGTAGTAATGTCGAGAGGAAATCTTTTAGAAGATTCTGCTCTAAACAAGATGGAAGAAGAGGTTATAAACTTGACAAACTCAAAAGCTAAGAGAAACATTAGTCAACGGAATTCAAAAATGCGATACATTCGAACAAATGCATTTTCAGTAGGCGGAAAGATTGACGGATATGACGAAGACGAAGACGTGGTTGTTGAAGTAAAAAACCGCATTCGAAAGACAGCATCTTGCTGTACCCCTTACGATTCCGAAATTGTACAGGTAAGGCTTTACATGAAAATGATGCGCTTGGAAGGAAAGGAATGCAACGCAGCAATCATTCGCGAAGTTTTTCCCGACGGATCTACCAAATCGACAACAGTTGATTGGTCGGAGGAAGAGTGGAAAAAGATTCAAGATGGACTGCTTTTGTTTTGCGAAGAGTATGCGAAATTGGACGTGGTGAAGGTGGACGAGCTTATTGTCCTGGTGAGCGCGCGAATGGAAGGAAAGTAACTTTGAACATATATATATACCATTTACGACCTGCGCCTAAACTAACTAGTAAGTAGTAGTAGTAGTAGCATAGTCGTTTTTCTATTTTCTATAGTACTACTACTTACGAACTGCATTGTCCGAGTTGGTTAAGGAGCGAGGCTTAAGATCTCGTGGTTCGCACCTCCAGGGTTCGAATCCCTGATGCAGTAACATTTACCTTTTTTTTGCCTCCTCTTGCTCTTGTCTTGGTTTCCTCACGTAGCGCGCGCTCAGGGCAAAAGGAAAGAAAAGGCAAAAAAAATATTGCTCCGGTCGTGGATTGAACACGAGACCTTCTCTTATCGAAATACAAATACAAATACAATACAAGAGAGATGCTCTACCACTGAGCTACAAGAGCTTGATTAAGAGATTGATCAATTATGCTACATATAGGTTATGATCTAGCTAAGAAACACAGTGCGAACTAATGTAGGAATTTTTAGGACGCTCCTTCTGCTTTCTTCCTTCTGATTCTGATTGTTCTGACCTTGTTCATGATCAAGAAAGACAGAAATGCTATCACCTACATTGTAATCTTCATCAACTTTCTTAACATCAAATGCTATTTCTTGCTTCTGGATTTGTTCCTGTTCCTGTTCCTGTTCTTGTATGTGATCTTTTTCTTTTTCCTTCTGCTTTTGTTGCTCTTCCTCATCCTCTTTCTGCTTCAGTTCTTTTTTAACGCGTTCTTTTTCTTGTTCTTGTTCTTTTTCAAGTTTCTCTTCTTGTTTACTCTTTTCTTCCTCTTCTTCCCTTTGTTCTCTTTCTCTTTCTTTTTCTTCCCTTTGTTCCCTTTCCCTTTCCCTTTCTTCATTGTCCCTTTTTTCCCTTTTTAACATAGTTGAATGTGTATGTGTAGAGGAAGTTTCTTCATCCTTTTCCTTTCGTGCCTGATCATCATCATTCTCAGAGACAGAAACTACTTTTTTTGTGTTTGTAGCAATGTCAACAATTTTTATGCTTTCTGCAAGGGCCTGACGAAATGCGTCCCTTACAATAAAGTCTTGCTTCATGGGATCAAATGAAAAGAATGCACCCGACTTGACATGCAAATTTCTAACCAAGCGTCTAAATAATGTTTTGAGCAAAACCTCAATTTTTGGTTTTGCAATTACAATTTTTTGATTAAAATCTTCATTGCCGTAAAGCTGCCTAGAGTAGAAAACTGCTACATGGAAATGGCGCTCGCAAACATTATTCACATCCGACATGCACCGTTCGACTTCTTCATGACCAACGGCACCTTCCCACGCATAATATCGATCAAGTGCAGTTTGAAAAAGAACGTCTGAGGCTGAAAATTTATCCCAGGCAGCTACAAGAGAATCGAGAACCACACCTTTAACATCAAGGTAAAAAAGCTTCGCCTCCTCGTCTTGAAATAGAGTTCCTTCCATAAGCCGAAACTCTTCTAGCATTTCAGAAGCAGTTATTGTATCCATCTTTCTTTTTTTAATTGTTTGAATTAAGAAAAAGAAGAAGAATGAGGAATGGAGTAGAGTACGCTGAACGCGAAAACTCCGGATAAAAAAGACCAGAATATAATTTTGGAACGTGACGAAACGTAAACATCTCCGTTCACGTCGAAAAAAACATCTTTTTCATCTCCTCCTCCTCCTCCTCTTTCTCCTGCACTTACAAGATGCTGATTATTGACAGATTGAACAAACGATGGTTCAAAAAACCATAGCAGAATAGCTGTAAACAGACTGACTATAACAGACAATTTGATAATATATGCTATTCTTTTTTCATTCGCGTTTGAATCACTGAAGACAATAATTTTACTTTTTGTGCTTTCCTCTTCCAGTGTTGCTTGTGCTTCCGCTTGTGTTTGTGCTTGTGCTTGTGTTTGCGTGTCCTGCTTGGGAAAGTGTGGATCCACTTCTTTCTCTTCCTGGACTTGCGGGAGAAATGCTCCTAGAAGCTCTTCTTGCCACGCCCTGTCTTTCTGGAGATGATGTGTGTGGTTCTGATGATTTTCTTTGCCTGCTGACGTGGGATGTGACAGATTCAGTTGCGACGGAACTTTGCTGCTCAAATCCTCCATTTTTTGTTAATGCTGGCGGAGAATGCTGCGATTTAGAAATTAACTTTTTAATCCACGTTGATGCCTCTTTCCTAGCAACTTCTGTTGGAAGATTCTTTATTGCGTTTTTGTCTATTTTATCATCCATTTATTTCTTGTCCTCACAAAACATAGGGAAGCGAACTACTAAATTTGTTTCTTACAAATTACAAAGATTTGCTAGGGCTATGACGCCTTTTCTTCCTTGACACTGACCTGTTACCACTAACACTACGACGATTGCGTCTACTCTTACTTCTATTACTTCTAGTACTCCTACTACTTTTCGAAATTTTACGAGTGCGTTTCTGTCCTCCTCCTCCATAAAAACCAAATGATCCACCGCTTCCACCGCCTCCGCTGCCAAAGCCGCCACCTCCGCTGCCAAAGCCGCCACCTCCGCTGCCAAAGCCGCCACCTCCACCCGCGCCATATCCAGCACCCGCGCCATATCCAGCACCCGCGCCATATCCTGCACCCGCGCCATATCCAGAACCTGCGCCATATCCAGCACCCGCACCCGCACTATATCCAGCACCCGCGCTAGGATTATAAGCTGGCTGGGAATTATATGCTTGAGCCATTTGCCTTCCTGTTTGTCCACCAATATACGCTCTCGACATTTCCACATTTTGATTCATATTTTGTAGAGGTTGAGCAAAGGAAGGTGATGCTTGATAATAATATGAGCCTCCTTGTCCAGCAACTTCTTGTTGAGCTGCTTGTTTTTCTGCTCCAGTGCTCCAAAATTGAGCTTGTGCCTGCGCAACGGGCTGACCATAAATACTCTGAGGCATTGGTGCAGTTTGAGCATAGAACTTAGCTCCCTGACCATCCCCAAGTTTTGTCTGACCATAAACCGAACCACTGAGAGATCGGGCAGTTGGTGCAAATCCAACTCCTCGAGCAGGTGCAGCCGGAGCTGCTTGAAAAAACGACAAGCCAAAACCTTGATCTGCCATTTTTTCTTTTTTCTTCTTTAACATTTTAATTTGAATTTTATTGGCTCAGAATTTTTTTCAGATGTAGTTTGTTTCTTGACCTTTGCAATTTGAATTCGTCCACCATATTCTCTCATGGCTTGCTCGTGGCATTCAAGGCAACGTTCCACCTTGTCAACTCCACAAGGAAAAAATTTTGTTTTTGGAGCACAAAGATGAATTTTATGTAATCCGTAACCTGGGCAATATTTTGGCCCTCCTCTCTTTACAAATCCATCAATACTTGACGTCATTAAACTAGAAGAAGACGAAGACGAAGACGAAGAAGAAGACGAAGAAGACGAAGACGAAGACGAAGAAGAAGCAGAAGAAGCAGAAGAAGAAGAAGCAGGAGATAATAAAGAAGAAACAGTTTTCTTTGAAATTGTATTTAAAAGAGCTGGATGTAAATCGTATATTTCTTGAATATTTTGACGCAATGTCGCTTCCGTCTTGTTAATTTCGTCATAAAAAGCGTAATTTTCAGGATTGTCAATAAGATCATCTTTGGATGTCGATACCAGCTTTATATTCTTTCGAAGATTGTAAAATGCCATGTAAATCAAGTCCCTGTATTCATTCTTGTGCCGTAGAAGAATAAGGTCATTTTCATATTTTTTCACTCTGAATTTTAGTTTTACGTACTCCTCATAACAAAAAAATGCGTTTTCCGCTCTGTCCGCATTTCGCAAATCTTTTAATAATATTTTCCATTCATTTATAATTTTTAAACAATCATCATCTGACACTTGTAATATTCTCTTGTCATTCACATCCTCTTGAGCTTTACAAACTTGAACTTGAGACTTAATGTTTTCCTCATTTTTTTCAGGAAACGGCTTTCCAAATAATGAATGGAGAATTAGAGCTCTAGCAGCATATGCTTCACATAATTGTAAGAGCTTTTTATGCGAATTTGCAGATAACCTCAAATTTCGAACTTGCTCAATTCGAATGCAACATTCCTTTACTGTATTCTCGCTCACTTTTAAAGTGCGAGCTTCCTGAATCACTGCAATCTGAGTTTTTAAAAATTCAAGACATTCCTCGAGGTCTGTTCTTACAGCTGTTTGAGAAATGGAAAAATTTACTGCCCTGTTCAATAAGAACACATTTAAATCCTCCTTCAAGTTTATGAGCTTGCACTTGATTGAATCAGACATTTTTTGAATTCAATGAATTTAAAGCCATAAATGTACTTTATCAACTTTATTGACTTGACAATTTATTCTTTTTTGTTTGGCTTTGAATTAATTATTAAAAAAATTAATAATATGACTAATACTACGGTTGCGTAGAACCATCCTACTCTTGGCGGTTTTGAATTTATAATGTTTTGAAGGTCTTCCTGGCTTACTTGTTGCCAAAATTCGTTACTATTATTGAAAGTAGCGAGAGCTTGGGGAGGTGGTGATGCGTCAGCTTTTATTGGGAACACATCATTTGAAGTCATATTTTTTTTGCATACGTATGCAAAAGCTGCACCATGATCAATGTCACTATTGTACCAAACATCTGTGTTTCGAACAAGAATTATATCATTTACAGCATACGTCTTTGTATTAATAAATATGCAACTTGAAAAAATTCTATATTTTTGTACAATAAGTGGAGTACCCGCTCCTGTACCATCGCTACAATAAGTTAAACTCATTTTTTTTATAGATTTTTTTTATTTACTACTTAATTATTTTATTCATTTTAATAATTTGGTTGCCACAAAAATACATTTCAAAATTGGTTTTTTTCCTTCATGCGCGCGCACCAGCAACTTGGCTGGCTCTTAGTATTCGTTGCATTCGACCAACCTGCCAAGTGGCGGGTCGTAAATGTCTTCATTAGCCTTTATCCGACTTGTCGGACTTGTATCGAACGAATTTGATCGCATTCTTTTTAAAGGAAAATGGATGATCGATGAGGGTGAGTTTGACGAAAAGTCGTTCGATCTTGATCTTGGTGACGTATTCTTCTTGCAATCAGAATTAGGGTGCTCCATCGCGTCGTCTTTTTTATCCTGCAAACAAACACTGAACGTTTCAGGTAAATTTGATATTGCATCTTCTTCTTCTTCTTCTTCTTCTTCTTCATCCGTACGTCACATTTCTGAAACTGCACGTTTAGTCTTGACAGACACACCATCTTCCGAAGAAACCTGTTGCTTGCCTATCGAAGCATCGCGTATTGGCCTCCTTGGACTTGAGGGTTCAGGCAAAAATGAGGTTGGGCGCTTTCGTCTTCTTGGCTCTTTCCACCCTGTCACTTTGCGGTTTTGGTTAACAAAAACGTATGAACCCAAAACAGGTATTGTTCGGCCAGTCTTGGGACCACTTGATTCCTTTCACTTGGAAAATTTACAAAAAAAACAGAAAAAGAAGATGCGATTGCAAGAACGCGAAATTGAAAGGAAAGACAATCTCGACATGCAGAGAATCATGTTAAGTCAAGAATTGTCTTCGATCATTTCTCAAGCCGCCTCTTCTTCCTCTTCTTCCTCTTCTTCCTCTTCTTCTTCTTCCTCTTCTTCCTCTTCCTCTTCTTCCTCTTCCTCTTCTTTACCTGCGGCAGGTTCGGCTTCAGGGGCACAAGAACAAGAGTCTTTGGAAACAATGTCGAGAGAAGAATTAAGTTCTAATCTTCAATCCATGACTCATTTAATGCGGAGCGTCATAAAAAATATGGCGTCCTTTACTGGATTTCAAGCGCAAGCCATGTCTTCCATTTCTGCCTTGCAGTCAAAAATTGACGATTACGAATTGAAAGAGAGAATGAATCAGCTCAAGTACGAAAATTCGTTAAGAATGTTTTCGGAACGAATTGCAAGACTTGAAAAGGAAAAGGGAATTTCTCTTGGTGAATCACCAATTGCTCTCGTCTCCATGGTTCAATACAAAGCCGCTCCTCCAAGGCCAAGACTCAGTTCAGGTCTTCCTTCTTCCTCCTCTTCCTCCTCTTCCTCCTCTTCCTCCTCTTCTTCCTCTTCCTCTTCCTCTTCTTTAATAAAGAACAAAACTGAACTTACGGAGCATGACAAATTGGCATTGCCTATAATGATTGAATCTTTAACTGAGACGCAAATGTCTCAATTGGTTGCAAATGTCAAGATGGAAAAGGTGTTTCCAGTGCCATCAGAAGGGGAATTTGAGATTGATATGTCGGTCTTGACACCTAAACAATTGCTACAATTTTTTATCTTGGTTCGGAATGCAAGTGCGGTGAGTGGAATAAAGGATGAGCTTTTGTCTGGATCTGAGAAAGGAAAAATGAAGGCCAAGAGAGGACGTCCTCCTTATTCTTCCTCTTCTTCTTCTTCCAATAAAAACGTGTTTGCTGGAGGCGAGGGTTTGGGGGAGGAAGATTGAAAATTATAGAATAAACATAAACTTAAGCAGCTGCCGCCGCAAAGGCCATCAAACACAGAAGAACCAGGAGCACCTTTCCAATTAACTTAGCAATTCTGCTTGAGTTTACTGTAGAATAAAAGCTATTAATAGCTGATGTAGACGCGTCTAAGACGCCAGTAAGAACCGTATTTGCTACTAATAGTTCGGGAAGAACTGTAACGTCCAAGATTCCGCATGCCACATCATATGTCAAACTTGAAGAGGCTGACACAATACTGTTTGACCAGGACTGCACAGGAAGCCAACAACCTGCCACGTTCAAATCATTTTCCCAACCCATTGTCAATCTTCCAAGTTTTTGTTTTTGTTTATCACAAGAAAAACGAATTTGAAATGAAGAAAAACAAATCAAAGTTTAGAAATGGTCGGTCCCGGTTTTTGCAACGTTGGTACAAATGGTCAGTGGAACTTGGGGAGTGATTTAGACAATGCAGTAGGAGATAGCATCAACCGTGCTATCGATGACAAAGTTGTTCCTCAAGTTAATCTAATCAAGCAAAAGGCAAAAAATTTGCAAACTCTGTATAAAGATCTAGGAAATTACATTGTTCAGAAGGTAATTATAACTGGAGTGTACATGTTCATTTTTGCAATCTTGTCGTATTACTTATATTCAAGCGCACAATCAGGTGCCTTTAGTAATATTGGAAAGGCATTTCAAAGTTTTCTATAGTAAGTAAATAAATAATTTTAATTAATTTAAAAAAAAAAAATAAATAATTATTAATAAAATGATTCAAGAGTTAACTGAGCAACACTATTTCTTTAAAAACATGCCGCTTGTGTCTGCAAATGGATACGCAATTGATGTTTGGCAAGCGTCACTGATAAATAATGAAATGACTCAAAACGATCTTCTAAAAAGGTCAACGGATTGGGTTCGATCAAAACAGCAGGACCCTGATTGTCTTTTGAGAAACATCGAGAGTGGAGATTTGAAAGGTGTCATGGAAGCCATAGATGCTGGAGTTTCCGTAAATCATACAAATTTGAAAGGAAAAAGTGCACTTGCCTTATCTGTAAGTCAAAATAAAAATCAAAGTCATCAAATAACAAAGTTTCTGCTTGTACGAAATGCCCGTGTTAATGTAAGCGACTCAACGAGCTATAAGCGCACACCGTTGCTTGCTGCCATTAAGGCAAACAATTTTGAAGCCGTACAGCTTCTAGTAAATGAAAACGCAGATATTGATGCTCCCGACGCACTCGGACGCACTCCCCTAATTTATGCTTGCTTACACAATCGTGAAGAGATTGCAGAGTATTTGATTTCAAAAGAAGCTGATATTGAAAAGTGTGACTATTCAGGAATGACAGCAAAGCTTGCTTCGCGGGGGCATTTAAAAGACATTTTAAAAACAAAAAGTATGTGTGATGATAATGAAATGTGGTCACTTTTTGGAACGTGGGGTGGGAGAGATTACGAAGAGGAGATGTTTTAGGGTTATTGATTTCAACTTCTTTCTTTGCCTAATGCCGATGTATGCTTCTTTCTCTTTTTTCTCTTTGTGCTTGAAATTACCCTTTACATCTTAGGTAGGTACCGCTGCCTTAGTCGCGGAACCAGCCGCCTGAGTCGCCGTGCTCATAACTTCCTTGGCGGCAGCCGTGGCAGACGCCATGCCCTGCTTCAATGCTTCCGTAGCTACAGCAATAACCTGCTTTCCAGACGTGAGCGGAACTGAAGACAGCTGCTTGACGGACTGAAAGACCGTTCCAGTACTAAATGAGTATACAACAAGGAAACCGAGCGCCCAGTACATGAGAGTTGCAAAAAGATTCTTGCGCTGCGCGCAAAGATCTTGGTGCTTTTCGCAGTTTGTCAGGGCGTTCGGGATGGGTCCGATGACAATGGCGAGAATTACGAAAAATGACGAAAGCGACAGCAAAACCGCGACATAAGGATTGTCGGACATTTCAACTTTTTTAACCGCGACAGAAGGATTGTCGGACATTTCAACTTTTTTTTCCTAGATATTGAAAACAAGATTATTGCTTTTTCTTTTATGTAATTAGAAAATTGATTGTTCGTTTTTCTTATTTATTCTTTATAAAATTTCCTTGTCACGTCCTGTCCTGACCAACATTTGATCGGGCTTCCACGTAAAACCTTTGTTTGCTATTGACTCCAAATTCGGGGTTACAATTTCTTTTGAAGCAAGATGAGTGCTTGAAGAAATTGAATATAGATATGAAGCAGGGCTCATCAAGTAATGGTCCGTAAATGTTTCTTGCAAAGCTCCCAGTTTTGCTAAAAGTCGCGACACAAACTCAGAACAAAACACTTGTTTTTGTCTCCTGTCGGTTTCAATCAATTTAGACGTTTTTGTGCACAATTTAGAAGTGTCCGGCCAGACAAGGCGAAATCCAATCGCAACAGTTACATCGTACGTCATTGAGTCAATTATTCGTGTTTCAAAGTCTAATGTCGAAGCCCAGTCCAAACATTCCTCGACTGCTTCAGATGAAATATGACCGTTTTCGATCTGCCTCAAATAAATGACTGAGTCAACCGCGTTAATGAAATGGGCTAAAGGAACCATTCGTATACCTGACATTCTATGTACAGTTTGCGAAAGAACGTTAGGCTGTTCTGGTGCAACAAAGCGCGTTGCCTCTAACGCATATGCTTTGCCATCGTTTGCAACGTAAACAAACGCTGTATGCGTTGGATACGCTTCGGCTATAGGTATGCCGTGAAGACCATGACCAACGTAATGAACAAGCAAAATATCTCCATTTTTAGGGTCGTAATTTTTTAAGAGCGGAACGCTCCATGCGGGCTTCAAAAATGGCTCAACTCGTTTAAGAACGTCGATAAAGCATACAAGTACAATCCAAAAAAGAAACGTTACAATTGCCAAAATTTTTGAAGTAATTCCCATTTATTTCTTTCTTCTTTTTTTTACAATTTGTTCTTGTTCCTTAAAACTGAACTCTACATAATAAAAAAAAAGAAATGAGTTACATAAATAGAGTTCCCATGTCTTTCTCCGGTTACGGAGAGGACGCGGTTATGCCTAATCATGAAAACCTTGCATCTCTTTCTGATTCCGTTGCTGTTGCGATTCATGATACTATTACAGAACTGAATAACGATTCCGCTACGTCAGAAATACAAGTTATCGAGCAACCAAAAGTCACATTAGATATAGCTGAAGGAGACTTGATGAACGGTGGCGCAGAAGGACACGTAATGAAAGGAGGAGAAGAAGGAGACTTTATAAAGGGTGGCGCGGAAGGACAATCAATAAAAAAAGGCGCGGAGTTAGCAGAAGCAAAAGCAAAGAAAGGGTTTTTCTTAAGTACAATGTTTGATAAATGCACAAGAGCTCCGTGGCAGCCTCCCAAATTTGTTTTCCCTATCGTTTGGACTTTCTTGTATACTCTGTACATTGTAATCTTGAACAAAACTTGGAAGTCAGAGTCTTCTCGAGGTTCATTAATTATTGGACTCATTCTTAATTTGGCTTGGATACCAATTTTCTATTTCAATTCAAAGGCCGGGCTTGCCGTGATAGCAGTCATGATTGGAGTCGCGTTTGATACTTCAAGACGCTTGGAGCTGGATGGTTACCATACATTAAACAATTGGTTTTATACGTACATTGCATGGCTAATCTTTGCCTTTACGATAAATCTTTACATTGCTTTGAAGTGTGAAAATTAATAAAGTAGAAGAAAAAGAAAAGTCAAATGGTGGTTCAACAACTTTTAAATGGGTTTTACAAACAATACGGAATTCCGCCAAATGAAACTTTTAGGTATTTAAAAAAAGTTTCACGCGCAAATGGATTTGATTTACAAAAACCTTCATTGAGAAGAGAAAGGCTCCAGCTCCAACAAATACAAATACAGGGAGGGGTTACGCCTATACAAGTTTTGGAGCTATTATCTTTAATGACAACTTTTTTTGTCTATCTTATGCTGCAAAAATTGAGTCGTAGAGGTCCTCCTCAGATTTTAGATGTTGCTTCATCTAAAGAACAGCAATTGGCATTAGCAGACGTAAATGAGGCCATGTTGGGGTCAGAATCGAAAGCGGAAGCGAAAAGTTCCGCAGGCCTTTTATTATTGCTGGACAAGGACGAAGAACCACAAGCGTCTGCTTCGTCAGCAGCAGTTGTCCCGTCAGCAGTTGCATTAGTTGCGTCCGTCCCGTCTGCAGCTGTTGCTTTGGTAGCGTCAGCGCCGTCTGCAGCAGTTGCATTTGTCACATCAGCTTCTTCGGCAGCCTCTTCGGCGCTTTCTGGTAACTTGGTTTTGGCATCTGAATCAAGCGAGGATGAGGATGATAATGCATCAGGAGAAAATGAAGCGATACTTCAAGCGACAGGTAGCAGAGCAATCGCAATTGTAAACAGATCAATGGTTGTTGTTGATCAAAGAATTTTGTTAAAGGAGGTAAAAGCAGAGCAAGTTCAAGATGTTCTTTCGGAAGAAGCTGTTCGTGGCGTACGTGCAATCGCGGCAAAATTCCAGAAAATGAATGACGCAGCAGTTGCACTAAAAAATTTACAAGCTAAACAACCTGGCGCAATCGCTGGTCGTAAAAATGGAGGGAGCGCAAGCGGGCTAGGAGGAGGAGGAGGAAAGCGCAAAATCAAATCCGTAAGGAGAAGAAAATATAAAGTAGCAAATAAAAAGTTTCGGTCTTTTTCATCAAAACGGCGGTAATTGCTAATGAGTTAAACACCTATAATTTGATCGTTCTCCATCCCTTCAATTTCACTAAAACTTACGCAATCACGGACAAATACATCTTCATGTATGTGCCAAGAAGCTAGTAATTATTGTTGTTGAATTTGGTGCAAGAAAAAAATTTAATTCTCGCTCCTTGTAAGGACTTATCAAATAATTTACAAATGATGTTTGCGGCGCTGACAAAATAAGATTGTGGTCGCGAATAACGCTCAAAATAAAACTTGAATTAGTGCTTAAATCATTTTGAAATAATCCACTTGTGTTTTGTCGTACTCGTATTCTTTCCCATAAATTCCAGAAAGCATTTATTTTTGCAGATTTGCAGAAAAAACCCAAGAAAAAAAGATACGTCGGATAGTATTTTATAAAACAATGTGAAAAATGTTGTTGAGTGAATGGTAAAACGTTTCTTGAATCGAACCGGACAGATATTGTAGCTCCACCGCAAAAATGATCAAAAAATTCTTGCGTTAATTTTGAGTTAAATTCTTCCAATAATTTATTTTTTTCGTCATTTTCATTTTCATCATCAACATCAAAACAAGCTTGACAATAAAATTCTCCCAGTTCTTTCAATCCTCCAATTGAAATCATGATAAGCCCTCCAAAATCTTCATCGTTATAACTTGCGTCGTCACCCTCGTCACCTTCATTTTCATAATTTTCATCATTATCTAATTCGTCAATTCTTTCATTTAATTCGTCTCTTGCTTCATCTCGGTCATCTTCATCTTTCAAAAACCGCAAATTTTCAAATTCATTAGATACTTCATTTCTGCAGCAAGGACACGAATTGTTTTTTGAAAGCCACCGACTAATACATTTTAAGTGAAACGAATGATGACAGGATAGCGAAGATTTTCCTGTTTGTAAAGTAATGTCATTGCAACATATTGAGCAACTGTTTACCTCCTTGTCCTCCTTCTCCTCATTCTCCTCCTCCTCCTTCTCCTCCTTCTCCTTCTCTAGCTTCATTATTTTCTCCATTCCTTTTGTTATGTTATCTTATTTACGGTTTTAAAATTTATTTTTTTAATTTGAATATAAAATGCAAAAAGCAAAATCATGTCAAACCCAAAACTTTTGTTCCCTTAGCATATATATAGCTAAGACATAAAAGTCTTGCTGCTCTACTCTGAAGAAATAAATGGCAGAGGGTGGAAGGGGCGGTTTGCGCGGACTGCAAATGTGCATGGATACAAATTTGAGACTAACTGCAAGTGAATTAATTTTCTTTCAGGAACTTGTCAAAAGCGGAGGTGCAAATGACGAGTTAAAAATGTCTCAATGTGCAGGCGATCTGGCCGCAAAGGTTCCAAGCTCAATTGCCTTTTTCGAAAAGATCTTGGATGACCATTTACTTTATTTAAAAAACGTTCATCCACAAATATTTCAGTATTGTGGAACGGAAACGCCGAATCAGCTTGTCATTGCTAAATTTCTTATGTTTTGGTACGTAATTCGGCCATTCACTCCTGTTGCAGCATGTGAAGAACGTTTTACGCTACATACCATCCAACATGCTTTCTTTGAATTTTCATCCTACATTGAAACTCTTCGTGTTCCCCTCCAAGTGCAAAGCTGGACGAATTATGTTTCTACTATTCAGCATCAAAACTTTCAAGCTTCATTGCAGCAAACTAAAACTCAATACGAATCGTATTCTGATGGTTTAAAATCTATTTTGGGTGTAAAGACAAAAGAATATGAAACGGAAATGAAAGCTCTTACTCTCAAATTGGAAATTAAATCCAAGGAATTAAAAGATTTAACTTTTCAATACGAGGAATGCAAGGAGAAGGCTGAGCAAGAAGCAACAAATCTTATTCTTACATGCGAACAACTAAAAATTGTTAAAGATGAAAATTCAGCTGTTAAAGAACAAATCTTGGCGATTCTGTGTGACAAGGCAGAATCTGAAAAAAAGGGCCGCGAGTCGCAACAGAAATGTGAGATTTTGGAGTCTAAAAACAGGCAGCTTTCAGGCTCAGATGCAGAGTTAAGACGCGAGTTAAAATCTCTAAAAAGTATTTCTTCTGCAATCAAAATTGAATGTGCTTCTTTTTTTGATGAAAAGGAGGAGTTTAAAAGTAAGTTTCAGGAACTTGAATTTAAAGTTCAATCTTTGGAAAGCCAAAACGCGTCTCTATCTTCAATTCTGGCGGCTAAAAAAACCCCTCCTCCACAACATCAAAATGTTAAGGACAAGGAGCTCAAGACGTTACGAGCCGAGTACGCCAAGTCGCAAAAGATTATTTCCGATTTGGAAGAAGAGCTCGTTATGTTTTCTTCTAATTCTAATTCTAATTCTAATCTTAAAATCAAATGGAATAAGAAGGAGGGATTGGACACAAATGTTGAGGAGGCAAGAGTTCTCGTCGACCTTTGCGCGACAACGACCAAGGCGGAAAAAATTGTGCAAGTTTTGCAGAATTACGTGGTGTCTTCGCTTCGGGAAAAAAAGGATGAAGAATTTCCTGCTTGGCTCGTCGTTGGGCAATCAATTCTTCGCTCCATTTTCAGCGATGTCGGTCTAGCTCGTGGATATCTTCACTCGCATTACAAAAACTATTCAGATGCCGCAAGTGGACGCGCTCTTCAACTTCCGAGAGACGATGTTTTTATGGGTCTTCTTTGCTGGAAGGTAGAATCCCGCTTCCGCGCCCTGTCGTGGCTACGAAATCGCGTTGTCCGCGGTTTTTCGTCAAGCGGAAAAATGGGCAACGTTAATCTTCAATCTTTTTTCGATCACGTTGTGGAACAGCAAAGAATTGGAGGCAAGATTACGCTAGCAATGGGCAAAACATCACCAGATCTTGCCTTGGAAATTTCTTCGCTTAATGTTTTGAAGAGAGAAACGTTGATGCTTCTTGATAAGAACAGTGTTATTCCAGTTTCCGGCGCAGTTTTTATTCCAACAGTTCCTGCATCCATGGCAGACGGAGTCTTTCTTGCAGTACGAAATTTTGCTCTTTTAAATGTTTGCTGCTTCATTTCGCTTATGGAATCAGACAGCGACAGTTTCAAGAAAAACCTTTTAGACATTGTCTTTGATCTTTTTGATCCAATTGTTGTTGGGGACGGAGGAAAGTCTTCAAAATCAAAAAACAATGAAATCAAGACAAGCTTGACGCCTGACCGTTTTGCCTTGGCGCACAAGAAAGTCACTGCAGCATTTTCATCTCTTCCTGATAACGGTTTCAAGAACTTTACGCCGTTACTTAACCAATTGGGAGCCTGCGCCGACTCATTTCAAGATTTATACGCAAAAACGTTTCTGTTTTTTGATGCACATTCTTCAAACGAGATTGATTTTTTTCGTAAAAAGAGAATGCTAACTCTTTACAATCACGCTGACTCTCTGTTGGATTCATTCTGGTCTTGTCAAGAAATTTCAAGGCATTTAGCAAAGGTGAATGAAGATCTTCCTGATTCGTTAATTGGAAAAATTATGGCCATGGAAGTTTTGTGGAACGAGGAAAACGAGAGCATTGACGCCGCGCGCATACAACTGGAAGCGCTTCTTCTGAGTCTTTCTTCTTCGTCTCCAGATCCGGCTTCCGAAATCAAGTGTGCTTCAACAATTGACGAAACAAATTTTTTCATGCACTCGCTGTCTCACTTAATCGTCAATGGAAAGCTTTTGATTTCTGCAGCGGAGCAAGAAAAGGACAATCAAAGCAAGGAAGTTAATAGCCACAGCTCTTCTGAAGACATTATTGGATTTCTTTGTAACGAAATGCAAGGATGCGAGTTGAGAGAATTTATTACGGCAATTCAAGAAAGCATTCATTGCTTTCGGGAAGTACGCAAGGGCAAGCAAGTCATGGTGGAAGGAAAAAGTTCACTTGGCAAGATTTTGCAGACACTTTCTTCTAAATAAATAGTAGGGTGAATAAAAGAAATGAAAATTATTCTTTATGTTCTCTGTCCAAATCCAGAAGCTTTAGATTTAACGAAACAAAGATACAAAGGGTTTGAATGGGCGTTTCCCATTTTAATGCCTCCCTTAAATAAAGACATTCCAATTTTTGAAAATGAGGTCTACGAACTTTTGGGTAAAAGACAAGAAGAGTGGGAAACAGCTGATTTCGTTGGCACCTTATCGTGGAATTTTGAAAAGAAGATTTCAATAAAAAGCGTTCAAGATACATTTGAGAACAAATGCAATTTTGACTTTGTTCCGTTTTTTGTGCACAAAAATCGCAGTGCTCGCAATTCTGGAATCAGTAATCATGGAGACTATTTTGGCTTGGCGTGGACTTATTTAAAAGAAAGGACTGGCTTGTCTAGTCATCCAATCCACAATGAAGTTGTTGAGTGTGCATCGAATTATTGGATGTGCAGGCCAACATTTATGATTGATTACATTGCGTGGCATCGTCATTTGTTAAAGTATGCAAAGGAAAAGATGGACGTCTTTTCTGTGGATGCATTTTATCCAGCAGGAAAATTGTCTAAACAAGATTTATTATCAATTTGGGGAAAACCATTTTACCCGTTGCTACCATTCGTCTTTGAGCGATTTTCTTCCATGTTTTTTGCAAATTATGCTATTTATTGCAACAATGACAAGCCGTGTTTTATTGAAAATTGTTTAGTAGTTCCTGACAACAACAACAACACAGTCTCCACCATCAAACGATACTCCATCTTTTGCGTAGGCAAACAAATTGAAGATTTTATTGACATTAAACATAATGCGTATCCGTTCATTCACCATGACTCTGAAATTTATTTCAAGAGCGCGAGTCCTCAAACGGAAATGCAAGCAATTCGACTTTTGCTAAGCGCCTATGCTGAGGAATGCAAAGTAAACGATTATTTCTTTCTGTTTACTGGACCAATTCGAGTTCTTTGCTCATGGAAAAAACTTATACATGTATTAAATGCACCAACAACTCCCTTCTCAGACTTTTATTATGTTGGATTTACGCCCTTAACTGACGATGGGTCTTTATGGAGTTACAAAAATTTGATCACGTATGCATGCGAGGAGGGGGAGGCGTGTAAACTTAATAAGGTTGTTTATGGCGGAGGAATCGCATTTCGGAAATCATTATGGGATGAACTCGTTACTTCAACAGATTGCGGAACTCTGTCTGATTTTTTATGGAACAGAAACAAAATTTCAATTGGAATTTTTCCACAGTTTGTAATTCCCCATTATGAATCAAACGAAGAATCTTTACTTCAAAAATTTTGCAACCCAAAATTTAGTTCATACGATCAATATTGTAAAAGTATTGGTTGGTACGGGTGGCTTCCTTCTTAGTTAGTTATTTCCAATAGTACTTTCGCCCGTATGAAACAAGCAATTCTTCGTTCTTCTGTATTTTTTTTAACGCGGCAATAACTCCTTTTTTTAAAAACACAACATTGGGTTTTTTAGTTGTTCCATGAGGAGAGTTTATGTATCTTGCAAAATTACTCTTTTCTGGATCTCGTGCGTCAATGAATTTACCATCTCCTATGTCTAATACGTAAACCGAATTGTCAAAAGGATATCTATTGTTGAATTCTTCTAACGTTAATTCTTCACCTTCATAACAGCCTAATATCTGACCCTTTCTAATGCTGTTTACAGCAAATACACCCTTTCCAGATATTACACTGTCTCTGATCTCTATACATATACAAACATCCGCCATTTATTTTATTTCGATTACATTCTCCAGAAAAATAGAGATGGAGTTGAACTATGTCTTTTTGCCCACGCTTTATGAAACCCAGCATTCTCTAATAGAAGTGAAATGTGTAAAGATGTGGTAATGGACTTGCTTTCAAGAGCTTCTTTTAGAGTTTGATTTGCGTTTGCGTATTCAAGACAATAAATATATTTGTTTTCGTTTGTGTTTGTGTTTGTGTTTGTGTTGTTTAAAGTGTTGTTAACCAAAGAAATTACATTTGTAAGTCCACTGTCATCGTTGTGTACATTGGTATTGTTATTGTAATTGTTAGTGTTTGACACAACAAAAACATTTATCATAAAGTTGTCATTTACGTCAACTCCTCCCCATGGATCAAAAGCATTAAATGTGTTTAAATTTAATTCACGAGGAACACAATTTTGAAGACATTGTGTAAATATTTGAGCGGTTAATTGGTTAATTGCTTCTGTCCAAAGTAATTCACGACGCATGAGTTGTTGATTAAGAAAGTTTTCGTGTCTTATTTCAATTTCATTTACTTCGTATCTTGTTGCAAGAGTCATTTTTGTCTTTTTCCTTTAAGAATTAAATGATTCAAATTTCTGAACTCGAATCAATGAGTGGGTCTGAACTTAACGATGTCGTCTACGATGCAGACGACATTATTTCAGACATTAGTTCAATTTCTTTTCAATCAGAAAATGAAGACCCGGGTTTTTACGTTCCGTTTACTCGCGAGGAAATGATACAATGCGCATGGAAATTTGCAGACAGCGTCGACGAAGACGGAAACCCAATTGACCAGATATATGCTTCGCAACAAGCTTTTCAATGGTGGAGGGATGCAGCCGAGCTCGCTGGCGCTTCGTACGAAGAAATTCTCTTTGCGCAAGACCAGACGGCGCGTGCCGTCGAACTGTTTGCCTCTGGACAATTAGGCAACGTGTGCGACAGATCTCCAATCTTTTGGGCTACGTATTTTAAGGTGTGGGACGCGGTGGATGTTCTTGAGGATGAAGTTGAAATAGTTAATTAGATGTCATGTATAAAGAAGAAAGAAGAAAGGAGAAAGTAGAAAGTAGAAATGGATTTGCCAAAATTAAACCCAATGCAACTTGGTTTTGGAAGTAGAAATGGAACCGAACCCGTCAAGACTGTCAAGGCCTCACTGTCAAGGGCTCTGAAATTATGGCCAGATCAAACCGAAGAAAAGGCCAAGAGAGTCAAGGCAGAAGGGGACTTTTTAATGGATTCTTCAGCTCTTCGTAAAAAGTATAGAGAAGTGTTGATGGGACGTGGACCGTCCGACGGCGTAGAACGACGCGAGATTGAGGCTGCTGAAGATGAAAATTTAGACCAGGCTTTAAATTTAAACGAAAATCAGCTAAAGCTTAGCAACGAAGTTAGGGAAAAGCTGATGGAAAAGGCAAAAGTTGTTGCAAAGTCGGCAATGAAAATGGACGGAGATGCTGATTTGGACCCCGAGGGATATCGGAACGTAAAGACGGACGCGCAGGCGTTTAGGGCGTCGCAAAACGGGTTGATTTTGACAAAACGTGTGCGATTTCCATTAACTGTTTCACATGACGCTAGGCAAAATCATGGCGTTTTAAAACGCTCAACAGCAGTTAGCTCGCAGTTTGCGGAGAGGCAAGCCCAGCAACCTGCTGTTATTACTCCAAGTAAACACGAGGAGAGCAAAAGAGCAAACGCGCCAGCTGTTCCAGAGGTCACTGACTTTGCTAAGAAGGCGAGAGGGAAGGACGTTATTCATGAAACAATTTCAAAGAGGGACGACTTGACGCTTGAAATTGGCAAACTATTTTTACGAATTGTGGGAACTGATCTGGACCTCGTATCGTCAACTGCATCATTGACTAAGCCTGAAGAATCCAAAAAGAATGGACAAGTACTTATTTTAAAAGAAATTCAAAAAGTTATGGTGCCTACACCAGAGCAGTCGAACGAATCAAGTGCAAAGAAAACTATAGTGGAGCCTGCAGCTCGCGAAGAGGTTAAAATTTTAGCAGCACATTTAGGAAAGGTGTTTGTTGACATTGGCCTCACGTTACCGTCTGGACACAGTGTAGAAGATGCACGCAAGAACGACATTATTGCCAAAAGCATCGGTTCAAGAGCAATTCAAAACTGCACCGGAGTTGGAGGTCTTCTCTCAAGTTCCTTTACTGAAAAATCTGATTCGCAAAAGGCACAGAAAAACGAGTTGATTGCAACTGCAATCGGACGCATTCTCATGCACCTTAGAGGATATAGTCAAGTCATGACGGCGCGAATGGAAAGTCCGTCGATCGAACAACATTTAGTTACGGAAGACAAGAGCATTCTTGCATTAGGCCGTTTGACTCTGCAAATGATTGAGCAATCTGCCATGTCCGATCGTGTTTCCGGTAAAATTGGCTTTGAGACACGAAAACAAGGTGAAGGATTTATTAGAAAATTAGGCTTGGCCGTTTTTAAGGGCGCATCCGCGCTTGTAGGATCGAGCGGACAGAAGCCAAGCGTGGAGGACGCTAGACGACCTACCGTGAAGACAAAGCCGCACAATCAGTTTTCGAGTCAAGGCGTTGAGAACGCAAAATCATTTAATTCCGAAGTTGAAAGTGCGAGAAAGCTTGATTCGAGAATAGGAAAGGCATCCTCGAACTTGCAATCTGCCCTTGAACCCAACAGACCGACAAGTTTAGAGGAAAAGCAACCTGTAAAGGAGAGTAGAGAATTGAAGATGAATGTTGGTAGTCCATCAATCGACACATTGCCTACAAAAAATCTTCAAGTTGTTGGTAGAGGAAGAGGAAGAAACACAAAATCAGAATTTGGTATACATCTACCCGAAAGGACTGCGCCACAACCTTTGTTTCAAGATGATGTGTCAAGTCTTAGGCTTAAACAAAACCAAAACCAAAACCAAAAGAGAAAGGAAAAATTTGTTCAAGTGGAGGGAGAGGAGGACAAGGAGGAGGACGAAGGAGTAAAAATTGAAGAGCATTCTACAATGAAAAGATTAGAATACACAAAAAGACACACTAAAGAATCACTATTTTTGTCAGAGACAGAGACAAGAACAAGAAGTAGGACGAGAAAAGACGAAAAAGAAATTGATGAACCACAACCGTCCGTGTGGAAGCAAAAAACATATGGGCGAGAATGATGTTTTCAATCAATCTTTAAGTAAGAAGAGGAAAAAGAAATGAGTCGAACCCAAGAAATTTTGCTCTCGTCTAAAAACAGAGAGCTGTTGTTGACTTCAGTGTACTCAATGATGGGCTATGAAATTTCGGAGGAGGAAAAGGAGACACAAAGATACAAGGACGTCGTTCTTGATTTAAACGACATTCTGCACGATGTAAATACAGACTTTATAAGGGTTTTGCAGTTAATACAATCAAGGAGCGAGGATCTAAGAACAGTTAACAGGCAAATCGCATTAAAAGTATTTGAACGCTGGGAACACAGAAATGAAAGTTTTTTCTTGCATGAGAGAAGACTTGAAGAAAGAGAACAATTGAAGCGAGAGTCAATAGTGTCGGACCCCGACACTGAATCACAATCACAACAAACAACCAGGATAAAGAGAAATGAGGTCATTCTTTTTCAAAATAGCAATAGCAATGATGATCAAGGAAGCGTACTTGATTCGTTTCATTTTACGGCGCAGGAGAAAGAGAACAACAAGCAGGAAAAGGAAGAAGACGATTTTTTCGGTACTTCCAGAATAAACCCAAGAGCATACTTTACTTCCTTGTCTCTGAATCCAAAGCAATAAAGCCTTGAATCACGTCCATAGACTCGTCAATCTTGTCTTGCAGTTTGCGTTTCATATGAGTTGCGATCTTTGACCGCGACCAACCGTATCCAGAAAGTCGGTCGCTGCTTTTCTCAATCTCGTCATATTCGATTCGACACACTCGATTCAATTCTTTTTGAAGATCTAATGAAACATTTAAATTTCCAAGTTGTTTGGACTCAAGCAAAGATTGAATTTGAATTGCTTGTTCCAAAGAAATTTTTTCAGACTCCTTGAGCCTCTGAATTGTCTCGTCAATAAATTTTTTAAATGTTAAACTGATCAAGTTTTCCTTCTCCTTTTCCTTCTCTTTCTCTTTCTCCTCTATTGCTTCTGTTACTGAACGCCTTTGCGCCCGGTGCACTGCCTGCGCAGGTCGAACAGTACTCTCAGTCTCTTTTCTCAAGTCCGGATTTACATGCTGCTTCAATACATCTAAATCTTCAGAATTCGTCCTCTTTTTTCTAGGTTTTTTAGGTTCGGATTCGTCCCTTCGTCTCTTTCCTTCGTTTGCCTTTACCCTCTCAATTGATCGCTCAATTGCTTCCATTTTGTTTTTGTGTTTTTGTGTTTTAAAAAAGGGGAATTTTTAATGATTAATTGAATTGAACACTCTAAACGTCTTGAAACGCAAACGAAGCCCAAAGCGCTGCTCCTAACGTAGGAAGATAATATCCGTCTTTCCTCATCTCACCCCCAAATGCAAGAACAATAAATAATGCCAATGAAAACGCCAAGGCAATGCAAATTTGCATTGCACGAAAGAGAACTATCTTGTCGGCCATTATTATTATTATTAACTTTTTTTACTTGATGTATCTTTTTCTTTTTTGCGCGAACTCCGTGAAGACCGCTTTTCGTGCAGACCCAAGCTGACTTCATGCACAAATTTCCATATCGGGTATCCACTCGCCAAGAAGCTGGATAAATTGAAGGGGTGATCTTCGCTTTGTGTTTGCAACTTATGCCTCATTTCCGACATGTTTCTTCTCATGTCACTCACGCTCATTCCCTCAATTGCCGATGTCATGTTCATTTGTAACTAGTTTTGTTTTTATTAATTATTTTTTGGGTTCGGCATCCTTTAGGACCAATGTTTTTGAACTTTGACTTGCTTTAGATAAAAGAGGAGGAGCATTTCTTGGAAGAGGTGATGCAATTTGTCTTTTAGTCTTAGGCAATTTCGGTACAATTTCTTTTAAATTTAGTTTTTCGGCAACCTTCTCAGTCGATTTGATAATACTTTGTACAAGATCTTTCGATTTAGGTATTTCTTCGCATAAAAAGTCACTGCATAAATTGTACAAATCCATGAATTTAGTACTTAATGTATCTGATTGTGTCCAGATAAATGTCGGGAGATCAAAAATGAAATTAAATCCATCTCCAATTGCTTTTAAAACTTTGTTAATTAAAAGTCCAATTACGGCACCGACTGCAGGATGCACTCCAAATGAAAAATCTTTATCGACTGGAATGTACATATAAGCTTTTGCATTCGCGACTGCAAATATTTCTCTCAAAACAGCTAACCAACTGCCTCCATTTGCTCTCTTGTCTCTCAAAAAATCAGGTAAAAGCCCTATTAATTTGTGTTCAACTAATTTTAAAATTGTTTCAAAATCTATGTTTACAACCTGTATCGATGCAAAATAAATGCCGATTACAAAGACAAGAATTATCATGATTGATAATCCTAAAGAAGCTGAAATGCATCTTAATCCTCTTTTTAAAAGCGCTCCACCTTCTAAGCCTTTTAGTTGAAAATTATCTTGTTTTTGTACGTAGCCAATAAAACGCTTAAATTGATTTTTTATTATTTGATTGGTTCTGCTTCTGCTCCTTATGCTTCTGCTCCTTCTGCTTCTGCTCCTTCTGCTTCTGCTTCTGCTTCTGCTATTTCCACCTCTCATTCCACCCCTCGCAACACTGCCTCGGCGACGTCGAACAGTAGAAGCAGAACCAGCTGGAGCATCAGCTGGAGCATCAGCAAGTAAGGGTGAAGCAACGTCACCTAGCAGTGCAAGGGGTGCAGGTTGAGCAGCGGCAGCAACATTTAAAATAGTATTTAAGTCGTTGTCATTATAATTATCCAAAGTTAAAATTGAACCGTTAGGTAAAGTGGCGGAAAAGCGTCGCTGCTTACCGCCTCCGCCTCCGCCTCCGCCTCCACTGCTAGAAGCTTCAGCCTGAGCTTGAGCGGCAGGAGGAGCACCAGCGACTCCGCCTCCACTGCTAGAAGCTTCAGCCTGAGCTTGAGCGGCAGGAGGAGCACCAGCGACTCCGCCTCCACTGCTAGAAGCTTCAGCCTGAGCTTGAGCGGCAGGAGGAGCACCAGCGACAGCATCAGGAACCTCTTTGCAAAGTCCCCAAGCCAACAATAATGCAATAAAAGATGTACTGATTCCTGCAAATATTGGATTTTGTGTTGCCAGGCGTGTTAAAGTCGAATAAACATTTGTAAAGAAACTTGTCCATTCTCCCGCTACAAAAAACCAATCATAAATACTTCGTGAAGGTTTCCAATATTTATATGCTTCTTCTAACCTTATTTTAAATGTCTCAACATCTATGTTTGGATACGTTTCTCTTACGTACTTACTTACAATCTTGTTTCTTAATATTTCAGTATAATCGCGTGGTATATCTAATACTGTTAACTGCTTAGCACTATCTAATTTTTCCCTGATTGGCTCAATAAAATCTATTGCATCAAGTGTTGGTTTTACATAAATGACAAAGTATACTAAAGCAATAGCTAGAATTATAACAAAATTTCTAACATTAAAAAAGTTACATTGTAAAGCTCCCCCTTCAAGTTTCTCCTTGGGTTTTTTTACGTAAGATGTAATAAAGCGAACTACTCTTTCATATTCATGTAACACCTCGTACTTTCTAATACTATTTTCATCTATTGTTTTTCTGAAAAGCGGAAAATTTAAATATAATTCATCATAGCTTGCTTCCAAAACGACAGGATCAGTAGGAAGTAACAAATCCATTTTTGTTTTTGTTTTTAGTGCAAAGAATTTTCCAAAATTTGCGACACTGTAGCATCTCCCCACCTACTTTTTTTCTTTGAGGGTTTACTTTCAATGTCAGCAGTGTCAGATGGAGGAGGCTCGATTGGAGATTCTGCGTCCTCTTCCTCTTCCGAATCCGACATATCAGGTGGGGGAGCGAGAGGAGAATTGGATTCGCTTTGCTCTTCCGTAATGTCCTGATCAATCTTTTTAATCTTGATTTCCTTTTCTTTATCGTGTACCGGAGATGTTCGACCATACATTGGAGATGCGGCTCCGCCTCCGTTTTCTACTCCACCATACATTGGAGACGATGGGGCAAACGGAGATGCGGCTCCTCCACCATATACTGGAGACGATGGGGCATACGGAGATGCGGCTCCGCCTTCACCTCCACCGTACACTGGAGACGACGGTTGAACTTGATCTATTTTCGTACTAACACCATATCCGTAGTCGTACACGTAAGGTTTCCATGGAGGAGCCTCTTTCTCCTTGTCCTTATCAGATCCGGAAAATTTGCTAAAGCAATCCGTAAAGTGTTTCATAATCGAATCGTCATTTAATTTTTGAGAAATTCCCTGCACAAACTCCAAAGCGTTCGCGCTTAATTTCAAATCTGACGCAGCGTCAATTTCCGCTTCAGTTGCAGTTTGATTTTGTTTTAAAGTTGAATCAGTCTGCAAACAATGAAGCACAGTCAACAACCTCATGTTTCCCCACAAGGTCAATTTTGCGACAATGTAAATGTCATCCACAGCCTTGACACACTTACACATGGAGACCTTTTGCTCAAAGGGCAAGGAATCTTTTGACGCATCTATCATTTTCTGGGCCACGGCGCCTGCTCCTTGACGAAACATGGGCCGAATCTCCAAATCGCTCATTTTTGTTCCGTACTGAACCATTCGAAAAAGATCGAGCATAACCTTTCCATTCATGGACCAGGATCTAAAAATGTAAGGTTGAGTTTTAGATCTCTTTTCATTTGTATTCTCCACTTTTAGACCAATTAAAATTTCGCCAAGCTGCGGAACCGAGTTCTTGTGTCCATGCCCGTAGACAGTGTCGATCAATTTCATTGGTCCTATGGAAATCATAGACTTTTGCCTTCCCGCCTTGTCAAAAAACAGCTGCTCGGGTTTGCTTTGATTTTGATTTTGATTCCTTGTATTTGCGTTTGACGTAGTGGTAAAATATGAGTTATTTACAATCAGCACCTTTCCATGGAAAAAGGAGAGGCGCGTGTCAGTGGCCGGCATTTCCACCAATTCAATTATTTTTCCAAAACAATATTGGCTTAATATTTCGAACAATGCTCTTCGCGCGACAGCAAAGGATGGAGCCGCCTTCACATTTTGCGTAGTTGTTGTCGCAAGGCGATTTGCACCCTGACGCTTCGCATTCGCTAAATAAAAACTCATTTCATTATTTATTTATTTTTCGTATTTGTTTTGTATTAAAAAATTGTGTTTATATAAATTCAACAATTAAACCCTAATTTTATCTATTAAAAGATGGAAACAATGGATTTTTGGATAGATGATGACTGTGAGGACAATACATTCCAAAGTGAGCTTGACAAAATTCCTATATCTTTACAAGTAGACTCATTTTTGGAGGCTGCTCTTGATTGCAACGTCAAAGGCAACGGCAACGAAAGAACCATGAGTCCCTTTTTATGTAAAGAATCTATATATAAAGAAGAACAACCTCTTTCTCTTCCGATTCCTACTCTGCCTATTCCTACTCTGAATCTTCAGCAGACTCTACAGCAGCCTCTTCCTGCACAAGAAAAACAGAAATCAGAACAAGATTTTTTAAAATTGACCTTCGGATCTGGTCCTAAAAAGAGATATGTTTTTGGAAACAATGGAATTTATTTAGAATCAGACTCTAAAACAACAAACTTTGTGGAGCCAAAAGCAAAGAAATTAAAGCTCTTAAGTAAACTTCTTGATTCAGGGCTTTATAAAAAGATAGATCATGTACATACTATACAGCACACGCAGCCAAAAAATATAAATAAGTCGAAATGGACTTCAGAGGAGGATGAACAGTTAAAGCAGATTATGGCTTCTTCATCTTCTTCAAATACTCCATTCAGTTTTTCGCGCGTTTGCAGCTCCATGCGTACAAGAACACCAAAGCAATGTAGAGAGCGCTGGCATAACCAGCTTTCACCTGATGTACGAAAAGATAAGTGGACTAAGGAAGAGGACGAAACAATAATAAAATGCTGGAAAGATTTTGGACCTCTTTGGAGTCGAATGGCTCTCCTTCTCAAAGGACGGACTGACAATGCTATTAAAAATCATTTTAATTGCACGTTGAAGAAAGAGTCTGCTCTTTCGTCTCCTTTACAAAATTAAAATCAATCCAAAGAATAAAAAATATATAAAAATGGGAGATGACCTTCTTGATCAACAAGCAGTAGAAGAACTTTTGCGTGAAACGTTTGGCCTTGATGTGAATAAATCAAGTTTTATGCTCGAAAAGTGGAATGAGTCTTGGTCAGAAGCTTTGAGTCATAGAAAGTCTGCTCCTCTTTCTCCTCCTCCTCTTCATCTTCCTATTCCTATTCCTATTCCTTCTTCTTCTCTTTCTTTATCATCTAAAGCAGAAAAAGAAGAGGATGGTTTTAGAGAAGTTGCGCAAAAATTAAACCCCTTGTCTAGATCCCTTGATTATTACATTGGTCGCGAAACGACCGACAGAGATACTGAGGATCAGTTTAAGTCATGGAAGATGATAAAGAGATATTTGGAATCGCGCGATCCTCGCGTGCAGTCCCAAAGAAACCACTTTGGAATTTCTCCCGAGCGCGAATTAGACTTTGCGCAAGCCTCTCTTTGCCCTACTGAAACTAGAATTTGCACACTTTCTCTCCCTTCTTCTTCATCTTCTTCTTCTACTTCTCCATCTGCAGAACGTAAATATGTCATGACGTCCGCAGGTGCATCTTGGGACATTCTACTCTCTTCTTCTTCTTCTTCTTCTTCTTTTTCTTCTCCTTCTTCTCCTACGCCTCAAACAAAACATACCGCTAGACGATATACAGAGACGTTTTTAAGCATTTTGGACAATTATCCCAGCATTTTTTCATTTTTTAGACGAGAAATTGAAATGCAAAATCTTCAGATTGAAACCATAAGTGCCTCTGAAATACGGAAGCAAAAGAATGTATTCAATCGTTCTACTCATGATCATGATGACAAAGCAAACGACGAGTTTTTTAATTCAGATGGCTTTTGCGTCAAGGATGAAAGCGGAACGTGCATTGCCATGGCAACTTGCTCAAAATCTGTCTTTGATCCGTCCATTTCACTGAACTTAACTGAAGATGACGCAGTTGATTGCTCGCATCTTCCGTTCTATGGGTCAAATTTTTCAGAAGAGGATAAATTTGAGTTTGCGTCAAAATCCGGACTTCTTATGTTTGTTTGGTTACATCCTGATCTCGACGAGGAGGCGAAATCGTATTTAGCTTCAATGCTTTCTCTCATTGTAATTGAGGCAAATGCTGAAAATTCCTTTGTCTCTATTGCCCTTGACTGTGAAAAAAGCTTGTGTCCACAGTTATCGCAAACACTTGGCTTTTTCAGAACATTTTCTGTATCTGCGAAAGACTTAAAATTGAAGGGTTTCGAGATTTACGATGTGTCAAAGGCACCTCCTGTTCAAATTCAAGAACATTCAGAGACCCAATTTAGCTTGTTCAGAATATTTCCATCCGCATCTCAAGTGCTTGGATCCGCATTACTCTTGTGGCTTCAAATGAACAAGAAGGAAAAGGACGTTTTAAATGGTGGAAAAAAAATTATGAAATCAAGCGAGCCTTCTCTTCCTCGTCATAATCATAATCATATATATAGAGCAGCTGAAGACTCACTCACTACAATAGAAAATAGCGCAATTCGGTTTGATAAGAGCGTTGATGTTTGGAAAGGAAACATTGAATCTTTAAGAGATCAATTGGTGGAGGAGGAAAAGTGAAAGATGTAAAAAGGAAAAACAAAAGTATATAATAAATGTCTGACTTACCTCAAGCAATTGAAAATGTTGTCACTTTGCCTCTTCAAGTTGGAAAAGAAATTGTTAATCCAATTGTAGGAGATTCCAAATCTGGACTTGTTAGCGATTCGTCTGTTGGAAATTGGAAATCGCAAATGTTTCTATGGTTTGCTATCATTCTCTTTTTAATTCTGTTTATTTGGGCGTGGGTTTCATATGATCCAGATCAGCGCATTTTCACTCTTTACAATATTGTCGAAGATGGAACCTACAACTTTCCAAGATTTTCTGGACAAATTTTGATACATGACAGTGATCAGGGCGGTGTAACGGAGTGGTTGGTGGGCGGTGGAGTTGCGCAGATTGTTGGATGTAGTGGAGGGTGCGCTGACCTTTCCAATCCTAGTTCTGGAAAAATTACATACAATGAGGCGATCAATGGGTATACGTGGACCCAAACAAAGTATACGGATCCGACAACCTACACATTTATTACAAATCGGATCGTGAGGCGCGCTTAGATTTTAAAAGGGGGTGGGATAATAAAGTATGTATATTTTTTAATTCTTAAACAAAACGCCTCACAAACTCGGGATTTGCCAATTGATTCCGTGTTTCCCAATGACTTCCCTCGATCGTTACTTGACTCGGTAACTCCCCAATAGAATTTCTCACTTCTCCTAATTTTAAAAATTGCTCGTATGCAATAATATTATCGTCTCGTGTGCTGCATATAAAAACGGAGAATGGCATTTTTTGGATTGCATCTGACAATTCAAAATTATGTCCCAAGATGACTCCTAATGTATACTTTAACAAATTTATATGGTCCCAACGAGTCCTCATTTCAGTAACATCCGAAATACTTGTAAAGGGAGACAGGAGAATAAGTTTTGGATATGATGGTATTGTTTCCTTTGGGTAAGCGTCCACATATGATTCGTACCATCTCAACAAACCGTAGCAAGCGACGCCAGTTCCCAATGAGTACCCAATTAAAAGAACTGGTACCGAACTGGTATCCGATCTCGTTGCGCGCTCAATCATTTCAGCTGCCGAGGCCACTAACAAATCCATACTAATGGACTGCATTTGGTCCATTACATAGACCGTGCACACAAACCCTAATGTTTCGAATGAATTTAATATTGCTTCGCATGTGTCAAGTGCTTCCGACAAGCTGGTTCCAAGGCCTTGAAAAAAAATGATGGACCTTTTTCTTGACTGATTGAAAGTATCATAATTTAAGCTCTTTATCACTGTTGCCTGCACAAATGGATCTGACGTGAGTCTGAAAACATTTAAATTTGCAAAATTGTTTTTTGAAAGCGGATCCCGGTTTATTTTCCCCATTGTAAATGTTAACACATTCCAAACAAGTCCAAAAATATTGTCTCCATATCGTCTAAAATTTGTTTTTAAAATTGTTGAGCCGCCCGACAGTCGTCTGCTTCTGCTTCTTCTCCTGTTTCTCCTGCTCCTTAGACTTAAAGTTTTCCTTTGACGACTTTTTCTCTTTTCCCTTCGCCTTCTTAATCTCGATACCATTGTGTTTTTTTTTAATCTGTATAGATTGTTTTGGGTGGTGTCTGTGCCCTATTTGTTTGGCCGTACTTTATTTTTCGAATCATTTCCCACGTAACTCTTTCATATCGTTCCTTGTAGCTTAATTGTCCTTTGATAGGCTCATGTGTGTGTTTTAAAAGAGACTCAAGTAATGTTTGCAGTTCGAGTAATGTCTTGTATGAAAATGTTTTTAAATTTATCCTTGAATAAAATTCTTGGGCCTCCATTTTTGTTTGTTTGTCGAGTATTCTAAGTACACAGAAAAGAAAGAAAAGGAAAATGTCTAAACAACTTACGGACGCACAACTTCTTGATTGCATTGCGAATTCAACTTCACTCGCAAGCAGCACAAAACTAGGATATCAAAAAACATGCAGATCCTTCTTTATGCACGCATGCTCGGACTGGCAAGCAAAGCAAAATCCGCTTTTGAATTCAATTTTAAACTTTGACGCATCAAAAAAGGCAATCCTTGAGTCCGATAATGCTCTTCGTACAAAGCACGCATGGGTAAAGACAGTTCGAAATATTTTTCATCACGCTCTCGAGTGTCCTGAAGCAAAGAACAATAAAGAGTTTCAAGACGTAAAGTCGAAATGGGAAGAATTAAACAAGGAAATCAGCGTGGAAGTTGACCGCATAGCAAAGACCTCTCTCTTGTCAAAACGAGAAGAAGAGAGCTGGTGCCCCCACTCTGAATGGAGAGAAAAAGAAGAAAAGTTGCGCGAAACCGAGTTTGGAAGCCCGCATCATTTGCTAATAGGATTTAGTGGAGGCTGCGGATTTCCTCCATTAAGAGGCGGAGACTTGGGCCTCGTATCGGTTGTTTCTTCTCGAGATAGGGAGGCCGACGATAAAAACAAGGAGGGCGGTAATGTTCTTGTTTGGAATGGACCAGACTCGGAATCCTTTTTGCTTGTGAGGAATCACAAGACGACAAAAACGCACGGAACGCTAAAACGTCCAATTCCTCAGTCTTTGAAAGACATTGTGAATGAGTCATTTAAAAAGCATCCTCGCTCGACCCTTTTTGTGTCTCCAAAGACAAATGTGCAGTTTGAAACCGAAGAGTCTTTTTCTCGTTGGGCGCAAAGAGCTTTCAAGAAGATATTCAACGGCAAGGCCGTGACAATGAACACTGCTCGCCATAGCTTTATTAGTGCACTGGATACGCACAAAATGAGCACCCAAGATTTGGAAGACGTGGCAACTTTAATGGGACAAAGTATAGGTGAGCAACGAAAATATTTCCGCCTCTCACCAAAACGACTTAGAGAAAAGAGGCTTGGAATCAATCTTAACCTTAATGGAGAGTACGAAATTCCAATGTTGGAGTCTCCGCGGCGCAGCTCGCATTCTCTTTCTCTTTCTCTTTCAACAATTAATGGAGGTAAAAGTGATTCCAGAAACAAAGAGAAAGACAGAGACGAAGAGAAGGAAAAGTACACTGAAAGACAAAAGAAGGAGAAACAGAAGGAAAAGGTAAAGTTGGAGCAGGAAAAGGATAAAGAGAAGGAGAAGGACAGGGATTCTGTTGCTGAAGTAAGCACAATTGTTCGTCAAGATACGGCGAGTCTTTCTTTAAAAAACCCCTCGCCTCGTCACGGCCACGATTCCAGAGTAAGACGCGTAATTCGAATTCGTTAATTTTCAATCAATATCGTCCTCTTCTCTCCCTTCCCCTTCTTCCTCCTCCGGTGAATTTTCCCCACCACCGCTACCAACTACACGATACACTGTCCATCCAGGCCGTTCTATTTTAACCAACGTACCTTTCGCATAACCATAGTATTTTGCAACTGGATCTGATTCTCTTAACAACGGAAGCTGGTGTGAATCAATCTTTCTGGATTCAAAAAAGATTGCAGCATCTTCTTTGGAAATTCCAATATGTTTCGGGACCATGCAATGTCTTGCCACGTTGAATTTTAATTCATCATGATGCATAATTCCCAAATTAGATCTTGACGCTTCCTTACGTGCCTGAGGCGACAATTTTGTTGGTACAATTAATAAACATTTGTTTGCCTTTTGCTTGGAATATTCACGTAAAACTGCTTTAAACTGTTCCGTTGACACCATCTTGTCTCTCTGCCTGGACTCATCAAAATTGCGGTCAAGAAAATGCACTGCAATGGAAGACGGACTATCGTTAACATTTGTATTTAAAGCAGCAAAATAAACATTTCCTAAAGACGAGCAAAGAGAAACGTTATTTGTAGCACTTTTTTTCAAGTAAACAAGACTTATTGCTAAATCAGTAAGGTTTGAAGTTGGATCCAAAATCCAAAGCTCATCCTTTACATCATAACCTCGATCCCTCATCATTTCTACACTCGTTTTCTTGACTCGGCCACATTGCGTTAAAAATTCAATATTCATTTTTTAAATTTTTTAAGTAAGGTTATTTATTTAAAATTATTTGCCTTTTTACTTTCCAGATTTGTGGCAGCGCCCAGTTCCTCTGCGAGACTTTCCAGACTTGCACGAACTTTTACGTACCTTGGTTAGGCAATGACCGGTTAATCTGCTACGGCTTTGGGATTTTTTGCATCTTTTTCCACCAATAAGGTTTCTGTCTTTATTGTAAATTTTTTCTGAATCTTCCGCGCTAAATAATTCTTCTTTGCATCTTGCCGCAAGTTCATTATATCTATCAAACCATTCTTTTGATTCATTCATGTATATTTGAATTTCGTTAGTCAATTTTGCGACTTGTTGTTTTAAAGATTGTACTAATTGTGTTTGGTCGCTGTTAGAGCATCTTAATTTCAGTGATTTAATTTCATTATCTTTATTTTTACTTTCCTGTCTTAAAGTATCACAATTTTGAAAAAGATTACCAATAAAAGACATTTTTTCTTTTTATTTTTATATACAAACAATTTTTTTCTATTTCCTACAAAAAAATGTCCTATGAATTTTCTTCGTATTTGGCAGTCTACAGAGAAGTTGACGAAGTCAATGAGGCAAAATGGGTAATCTATGACGGATATAAATCATTTGAAGAAGTTTATGAGGATGTGATTACGCGGAAACAATTTAGAGGTTATCTTTTTGAATGGGGTTGGTTTATTTATGGGGTGACAAAAGATGGAATGAAAATAAAGCTTGATCATACAGGTCAAATTGTCAAATCATGAATCAAATTCTGGTTAACAATTGTTATGCGTGCGCGTTCGCGTGCGCGTTCGCGTGCGCGTGCTCGCGAAAATGCTCGTGCCTCTGCATTTACAACTTGAGGAAAGTGGACGTCTGGAGTCTGGCAACGCCCGCGAATGTGACCTAGACGTGCACACTGATTGCACAATGGAGCAAGTGAAACTGAAATCATTATTTATTTTATTGTGTTTCTCGCCCCCGCGACGCAAGTTTACTTCTTAGTTTTTCATATTCTGTTTCAATAGAATCTAACGACATTTTAGTGCTCAAAAGTGGCCAAGCAATGTTTCCACGAAGCTCCGAAATTTCTCTCCAGGAATCTATTTGCTTTATCAATTGCAACTTAAACTTATTATCTTCTTGAATCTTGTATTCCTGATATGAAATTGTTTTAGCAGGTCCCCATTTTACCATTCTCCTACCTAAAGAATTTGACGAAGGAAACCTTCTGATTTGTTCTAAAGTTTCATCATCCTTGAATTGAATGTGTCTTCTTCTATTTCCAAAATCTAATTTGTATTTTGAATACGGAGAAAAAACAGGTTGCTCTTTTAAAATATGGTCCCTGTGCGTCTGTCTATTCTTATTTTCGTTTTTGTTTTCGTTTGAGAGTGACTTAGATTTAGATTTAGAAAGAGGAGGAGATCTGGCATAACGACGCTGTGTGTTTACCCTGTTTACTTGAAAGCGCAAACCAAATGTACGTGATCCTGTACGAGATCCTCTGGATCTATTATATTGTTTAGCGATCTTTTGACTGCGAAGAGGACTTCTTTTAGATCTAAATTTCATTTTTGTTTCTTCTTTCGTACAACTCCTTTTTTTCTCTTCTTTCCGCTCCTTTCTTAAATCAACTTACTACTCCGCATCCGCCAGATTGGGCGAAATAATAATTGTGTGCTTTGTGTTCGGTCCACCCAGATCACACTCGATAACGAGAGGCTGCTCCGTATTGTCATCAGGCAAATGAATTAAAGCCCATTCGCAGTCCATGTGCGATAAAAATGTTCTTAATTTTGAAATATCGTATGAATTGTTACACTTTTGCTCCATTCCTTCTTGCGAGTGCGACGTACCTGGAATTGATGTCCATTCCACAACTCCGTTGCGCAATGATTTGCGAGCGCTGTGATAAAAGCCATGGCTTCCGGAAGTAGAACCGCTCTTAAATCCAATGCTCATTCTCGAGTGAACTATGGAATCGTCGTTTTCGTCGAGTCTCTGGAAAACCTCAAAGCGAATCGAAGCAGCTCCGCATTTCTTCGCATTTTGACTTAGTTCCTTGAGCGTCTTGAGTTCCACGGTAACATGAAAATTTAGATTAATTGAAAATTGAAGAGGTTCTTGGCTGGCCTGGTCCAGAAGCGTGCACGAGTAAACTGCGCGTACGTCATCTTCATTTGAGGATGACTCGAACGTCAATGCATCCGACTTTTCATTGTATCTCGTAATGGTCAAGACAGCCTCCTTCAAGACGGAGCAATTCATTGTCTGCATAAAGGTTTTTGTGGCGACACAAAATGTAATGGCTGAAATATCGTCCTTTGTCAAGGCCTTTCCATCTTGCAAAACCCCGGCGTCAATATCGCAATCAAACTTGCTGATGTTTGCGAGTGTCGCGCAGGTGTCGTGCGCCTCGAGACGAAGACCCGTGAATGAAGGCGTCATGGCCAAATTAAAACGCATTTCATTTACAGCATTAGCAACTGGAAGCATGAACCGCAAAAAGTTTTGTCCATTTGTAATTGTAATGCGAAAATCATAATTCTTCTTCTTTTCTTGCTTTACACTTGTGCTAGGCCTTGATGGAATCAAAATTTGCTTCTTGGGCTTTTCCTGTTCCTTCTCTTTGGGGTCCTCCTTTTTCCCTTCAATTCGTGGGCGCTTCTTTGAATTCAAATTTTTGTCTTCGACCTCAGATTCAGACTCAATCTTTTTATGGACTGGATTGGATTTGGATTTGGATTTGGATTTAGATTTAGATTTAGATTTAGAGGGTTCTTTCTCTTCCTCTTCTTCCTCTTCCTCTTCCTCCTCTTCTTCATCATCCTTAACAATAAAATCGTCCATTGATCCACTTGATTCTGAATCAGAACCACGCGAAGATCCTTCGCTTGATTCAGATCCAGAGTGCTGCGCCTCTTTTTCTACATATTTATCCTTCTTACTCTGCACTGGCTTGGGGTTGGGATTGGGATTGTGCTTGGCTTTAAAAGACATTTTATAACTAACTTTTGGAATTAAAAAGATTTCTACAAATAATATATTTAAACCAATTAATTTTATTACACTTTTTTTCAACGCATCATCCCTTTTATTTTAAAACCTCTTTAAATCAATACAAACGCACAATGCTTAATCTTGCAGATGGCAAATCTGTTTCGCGGTGCATTTGTGCACCTGTGTTATGAACATTGACCCATGTCGATAATTTGTCAGTTGTTGCCAATGACAGGATCTGGGATAATGTAATCTCAACAATTTGAGTACCACTGCTGACATTGAATTGGAGCTTTTTTATTGATTTTGGAACAAGAGTAGCGCTCGTCGAACCGCTTTGATAATATGCATAGCAATCATTTGTTGCATTAGAAGTAAAAATTTGTATAGTTGACGTAACTTGATACACGCCCGTAACCGGAACGACAATGGCGTTTGAATACGTAGGTCCACCTATTCCATTGACTGAAAAATTCGAATCATTTGATGCCTGAATTCCTGCCCACGTTATTGCATACGCCTCGTTACTTACCAGTGCATTGCTATTTGTCGAATAAAAATCTGCATATTTTGGAAACGATTCAATTGCGGCAAGTCTATTATTTATGACATTTACAATTGAATCGTTTGCCGTAAACTTCTTGAATAGAACAGTTGTAAAAACGGCGAAAAGTATCGCGAGTGCAACGAGTCCAAATACACTTATTCCAGGAGCCAATTTTATAAAGTCCATTTTTTTTTATTTATTAGTAGGGTAACATTTGTTAAACGTGCCATTTTCAATAACAAAATTAAACTTTTTTCCACGTATACACTCCTCTCTTGTCCGCTCTACTTTCATACATTTTTCCATCATTTCCTACTTTGCGCTCGCCCTTGTGGTCCTTTGCGTGCTCGGACGGGGCAGGCCTTCCAGAATGATAGGCGTCCACTTTCTTGGGCTTAGCTTCCTTGGGTCCGGCGTAAGGCTTGGGTTTTGGTTTTGCATTTGGAGGAGATCTTGACCTCGATTGTGACCGCTTATCAATTTTAGGAGGAGAAGGCCTCTTAGGTGATTTAGATTTAGATCTAGATTTAGCTTTTCTATTTAAATCCAAGTCCTTTAAGTCCTTAAACCCAAGACCCACAGGAAACCTCGGAATGCCTGCATCCGTCAACTCCTGATACTGAACGGTATAGTACCTTCCAATCATTGTCTTGTAATGCTTAAAAGCTTCCACAGCGTCTGCGTCGGATCCCTTTGGCTTGACGGCAAAGACTTTGCCGCCATCGGTCGAGCACCTCCAGATAACTCCGCCGGTC
>Ga0304728_1000079_pt1 | contig 75633 bp, 57 predicted proteins | sample C_130625_MF_Meta_FD_190476 | JGI IMG/M metagenome (GOLD analysis project Ga0304728, IMG submission 190476) | Freshwater microbial communities from Lake Croche, Canada to study carbon cycling - C_130625_MF_MetaG (v2) (version 2) | ecosystem: Environmental > Aquatic > Freshwater > Lake | place... | reverse complement strand
TTGTGCAGGGATGGAAATTACAGATGCCTTAAAAATCGGATATTCACTAGATTTTTCCACAACACGCATTAATAAATTCAGTAACGGCGGACACGAAATAATGATGAGTTATGCGTTCTAAAATAATACTCTTTTGCTTTATTTATTTACTTGGCCAAACGCTTCAAGCTCAAATTTATGACTTCACGCAGCCTTTAAGAATTGTAGGAGGTGTAAATAGTTCGGCAGAAGAAACCAATCCAATACTAAGTATAGATGGTCAAACCCTATATTTTGTAAGATCATTAGAATCAAAAAATGTTGGTGGAATTTACGATCAAGACATTTGGAGCAGTGAATGGATAAAAGAAGAATGGTCCATTCCTAAAAACATTATTGCTATAAATAATAAATTGAATAATGCTGTGGTTGCAGCGCATGAGGATAGCACAGGCGTAAATTTATTCCTCTTAAGTAGCTATGAAACAGATCGGGACAATACTAAAGGAATTGCACAAAGTAAAATAAATAAAGAAGGCATTAGCGCACCAGTTAAAATGAATATGCCTGATTTAGATATTGATGGAAAATATGTTTCCTACTTTTTATCTGATGATGAAAAAATTCTCATCATTTCCTACGAAGGTTCTGATTCTGAGGGAGAGGAAGATTTGTATGTTAGTATGCTAGTTGGCACTGAATGGTCTAGTCCTGAACATATGGGAAGTATGATTAATTCTGATGGATTTGAGATCTCTCCTTTTCTTTGTCCGAGCAACGACACGCTATTCTTTTCAAGTAATGGATTTAAAGGAGAAGGAGATGCAGACATTTTTTATAGTATTAGAAAAAACCGATGGAATAATTGGAGCAAGCCTATCAATTTAGGAAAGAAAATAAACTCTCCGAAATTTGATGCTTACTTTAGTAAACGAGGTAGCAAGGTAATGTGGTCAAGCAATAGAGATGGAAAAGATTGTGATATTTTTACTTCATGGACTATTTCACCTCCAAAACTCATAATTGAAGTACAAGTAGTTGACGTAAGTACTTTTCAAGGCTATGATGGAAGCGCAGAAATAATCATAAATGGTGGCGTTCCACCCTTCAAATACACTTGGTCCAATGGAGCGACTGTTAAAGATTTGGCAAATTTGAGAAAGGGAAACTATACTATTGTTGTTGTTGATGATGTTGGACAGAAAAAAACGGCTCAAATTGATATAAAAGAGCCAGAATTAACGGAAACAAAAACCATACATTTTCCTGCTGTTCAATTTGAATTTAATAAATGGTCCTTTATCAATGATTCTAATGTAAATTCATTTGATTCTCTAAAATTTGTTGCCAAAATGTTACAGGATTATCCCAATATCATCATTGAATTGATTTCGCATACCGATTCCCGAGGGGAGGCTGAAATGAATCAAGCTTTATCAGAGAACAGAGCTCGAGCATGTTATCGCTATTTGATTGAAGAACTTGGGATTGATCCTCGTAGGATAATTCCAGTTGGAAAAGGAGAAACGGAACCAGCACTTTGGTGGGACAAGTCTAAGCAAGCAAGGTTTACGCTCAGTGAAGACTATATCAACCAATATAAATCAGACGATTTGATCTATGAGCGATTGCATCAAGTAAACAGAAGAACTGAAGGTAAAATTTTACGCCTTGATTTTGACGCGAATACCTTTCCGGAGGCACCGCAAGAATATTTACAATATATTACAATCCCAAAATAAGAATGAGTCTAATTAGTTTGATTTTTGAATTAGGGGTTCTATTTGCCTGCTATGGATTTATTTGGTTTTTTATCAACCTGGCCCTAAGGTTTTTATCCATTGGAACAGAAACGCCTACTTGGATAAGTTATATCATTCAAACCCTTCGCTATTTATTCTTGGTGAATTTAGTGCTCTTATTCATTGTAGATCAGAAAGAAATAAATTTAACTAAACTCATTCCTGCACTGCTCATTTTAATCTTTTATTTTATTGGCAAGTTCCAGCAGAAATCAGAAAAATCAATGCGTGTTAAAATATTTGGCCGAACAGATAATTTTCATCCAAAAACAGAAATCATAAGTATTTCCATTGCGCTACTTGTTTTCGTTGGACTAATTTTTTACCCTGATTTTGCAAGAAATAACATTGCCATGTGGTTTCATGATACCATCGTCAATCTAAGGAAAATGACTCTTTTGGGATTCTTCTTTGATTTGTTTGGCTTCTTCTTTCTGCTTCAAGTATTCTTTAAAATGATCAACAGCTTGAATGCTATTATTATGGGAAAGCCTTTGTTTAAAATTAAAAGCAAGGTCAAAGTAGAGAAAAATGACTTTGATGATTTTGAAGAAATCGAATAAAAGTTTAAACCAAAAAAAAGGGCCGAAGCCCTTTTAAAATCTATTGTTTTTATTATTTAATTAAATGTTTAGTTCGACCATTAACCGTCAACAAATAAGATCCCGATTTCAAGTCAGCGGTATTTAAACTAAATTGACTTACTTGATTCACATGGGTATTAACAATTACTGCACCTCGTAAATCTGTCAATACAATATTATAATCTCCTGTTTTATTAAAATTGATGCTCAGGAAATCATTAATAGGATTAACAACAGAATACGTTTCTTGCGCTGTCTCATCAATTCCTTCTAAGTAATACAAAATTACATCATTAATATGCAGTGTATTGTGATTGGTTGATTTTGATCCACAATAAACTATCAATGTTGCTGAAAAAGCACCGCCAACTAGAGGATTTGTTATGTTATAAGTGATTGGATAAACTATCATAACAACACCGTTGGTATCAATAATCGTCCAATTAACAAGAACAGTTGAAGCACTTGTATTGGTATAAGATGAAATATAAGCAGAATCAACAGCATCATAATCTAAGGTACAGTTGATTAAATATACCGTCTGTAATGAATCGATAACTACCATTCCTGGAAATGAGTTATTATTGAAGATTAAGACTGAATCTTGGGGAAGTGTAAAGGAAACATTTGCAGTTGAAGTTCCAGTGCATCCATTAGCATCTACCACGGTGCAAGAATAAGAACCTACACAAAGATTTCCGAGATTCCACATCACTGAACCATTGCTCCATTGATATGCGTATGGTGCGCTTCCACCTGTTGCTGTAACAGTAGCTGATCCGTCACATGCTAAAGCAGCAGATACATTTGTACTTCCACATGTAACAGTAAAACCACTACAAGGATTTGGAGCACCACCTTGAATAACAAAAGTTAATGAGATTGGAGCTCCCGTGTTGTCGTTAAAAGTAACCATGTAAGTACCTGGACAAAGTCCACCTAAAAAATAAGAACCTGACTGAACCATTCCGTTAACGTACCAATTGATATTACTTGCGGCAACTGTAGAGTCTAACATTGCAGAACCGTCACATGCGGTTGGACTTGAAGTGTTTTGAACGGTAATCGCTTGCCCATAAAAATTAGAGCTAAGGGCTACGATGACAAAAAGAGCCAAGGCAGAAATAAAATTTTTCAATCGTAAAGATTTTTTCATAATTAAGATTTTAAATGAATTTTCATTAAATATACGACTATTCAAGCTTTATAGTTGCTTACGAAAGTGTTTAAAATTGAGGAATGGGGCCGTTCTAAATTAATGAGAACCAAAGTCTATTATTTATTTTCTAAAATATATTTGGCAGCCAATAGAAGTTGTTTGACTAATATTGACAGGATTTCCTTGCAACAAGTCATCAATTGCAAGTGCAACAAATTCCTTTTCGACCTGTTTCGGATGCATGCCGTTATCATCAATTGAGCCGCTATATTTAATTTCAAAATGATCATTATTTTTCCAAATCACGAAAGCATGAGGAGTTTTTTGAGCACCAAATAATTTGGCAATAGATTGATCAGGATCGTATAAATAGGGGAATCCGAAGTTTTCTCTTTTAGATTTCTGAATCATTTTTAAGTAAGTGTCCTCTTCATAGCTTATAGTATCCATAGAACTGATAGCGATTAATGGAACTCCTGATTTTTTATATTTATTATTTAAGTTGTTCAAACGTTCTGGATAAAGTTTCGCAAATGGACAATGATTACAAGTGAAAATTATCACAAATCCTTTTGCCTCAGGATAATCAGATAAAGAAACCATTTTTCCGTCTACATTTTTAAGAGAAAAGTTTGAAATTGACTCAGACTGACAAAAAGTACCTATGGAGATAATAAGAAACAAAACTGAGATGGAAATTTTCATGGGTTGATGATTTGACTATAGAAATTGAAATTCTTTGCACCTTCAATCAACTTTGCTTTTTGACTTTTAGGTAAATAGAGAATTGAAGCGGGTAATCCACCTTTCCAATCCAGGTGAATTGATGATAAATTTTGTTGTATTGGTTCTAAATAATATGTTTTTCCGGGAAGATTTAACTTTGAAATTTTCTTTCTCAGCTTCTTTGAATTTTTTAAATCCAGACAAATAAAAGTAATTTCTAATTTATGATTCGGAAATCTAATACTCAACGAATCAAAAACTGGCAACTCGATCATACAAGGAGCACACCAAGTAGCAAAAAAATGTATTATTTGAACTTTTTCCTCTTGATTATTTGATTCTATAGGATTGATTCCCACCTCCCATAAAGGTAGCTTTTGAGCAAAAACAGTATTAGAGAATATTAATAGAAAGCATCCAATCAATAAAAACTTTAGAAAAAAAAGGAATTTCAATGTACTTGATTTGAAATTAATCAATAATAATTTTCTTTCGGCTAAGTGTTTTAGTTTCTTGATCCATTAGTTCTACAAAATAAACGCCCTTAGTAAAGTGGGAAACATCAATTCCATTCTTTAAATCAGGTTTGGGCATCATTAAAATAGTTTTGCCATTTAAATTTTTCAAAGACAAATAATAGATCTCAGTATTTTTATCCGCAAAAGAAAAGAAAATTCTATCATTTGAGGGGTTAGGAAAAACAGTGAAGTCTACCTCCTTTTTTACGATTTCATTAAGCCCTGCTTGATCCTCAACAATAAATTGACCCATCATTCCTTCGTCTTCATGTAAAGCAATATGACAATGATACATGAAAGGATGCGTAATATCTGCGTAATCACTAAATTGTGCAATAAATCTTACAGTCTTGCCTCCTTCCACAAGGACAACATCTTTCCAACCTTGTTGATAAGTAGGAGGTGTTGCGCCATTTATAGTTAATATTTTAAACTCAACATCGTGAATATGGAAGGGGTGAGCGAAAATTGAGGTGCTTTTTAATTCCCATACTTCCGTCTGATTTAAAGGAATTGTATGGTTAATCGTATTAAAATTAAAAAGTTGATGGCCTAAAATAAATGCATTTGGACCAAGAATTGGAACGCTTGTCACACCTGTGCTATCACTAATTGTAATAGTTCTTGTCAATGCTGCATTTTGCTCCAATGGGTAACTATTGTTTGCAAGAGTAGCTGGAACAGATGAAATTGGATTAGCCGTTGCGCTTGAAACATTTAGTTTTACAATGTTATAATTGGTATGACCAAGAAAACTAGCAAAAGGACCATTAGGAAAGCTTTCTCCACCTGGAATAAAATTTCCTAAACTTTGGTTGTATGCTTTTAAGAATACTGAGCTACCTGCTTGCCCTGAAAAATCAACCATAATTTCAACGCGTTCGCCTGCGGACAATAGGTAACGAGGATTAGTACCATTAATAAGTACGGGAGCATTTAACAATCCGCCATCAGTACCGATTACATAAAATGATCTGTTATCGCTAAATCCAAGATTGTAAGATGTTTCAATGGCTCCATTGAGCAATCTTAGGCGAACAAACTGCGCAGGAACTGGATATTGAGCGCGCAAAGTCATGTTGGCTAAAATACTATCTCCATAAGGCACAATTGCAAATTGATGCTGCGTATTAATGTCCCTGTCTGTGATTACAATTGGAATATCATCCACTCCATATTTTCTTGGTAAAGCAAGTGCAGATTCTTCCGCATCACGAACAATAATAAAACCACCAATACCTTTTGTGATTTGCTCTTGAGACATCTCATGCATGTGTGGGTGATACCAAAGTGTTGCAGCTTGATTCTTGACTTCCCAATAGGGTTGCCAATTCGTTCCAGGAGGAATAATCTGATGAGGGCCACCATCCATTACTGCTGGCAAATGCATTCCATGCCAATGGATCGTAGTGGAATCATTTAAGTAATTAGTAACATTCATATGAACGACGTCACCTTTATTGATAAAAAGAGTTGGTCCCCAAAATTTTCCGTTTATACCTCCAGTTATTGTTTGATTTCCTGAATTGGTAATTTGAGCAAAGGTATCTTTAATATTTAATGAGAAATTTGTGCCTGATAGCGTATCAGGAATCCACATGTTATTATAACTTTGAGAGAATCCAATGGTAAGGATACTAGAGAATAAAATAGAATAAAACAGTTTCATAAAAAGTAATTTTAACATTAGTTGACGAATACAAATGTTACTTGCGCTAAAGTATAAATTTTGATTTATACTTTGATTAGAACAAATAGAAAATTTGATCGGTATTTCTAATGGAACTCAAAAGAAGCCCCTGACGCGCGCTTTGCATGGTCTGAGTAGACGTGATATTCGGTCAGAACAAACTTTAGTGAGAAATATCTTCTTTTGGAAAATTATTTTCTAATAAATATCGGTTTAATTGTATTCCAAACTACGATGGGGAAGAAATGCATTGGAATGGCGAAACCATAAATCAAATAGTAAAAACTTTCATCATCACTGTCTGGCAAGGTTGCTTTAAAAACCCCCATGACACTTATGAAACTGATGATGGCAAACAAGAAACCAAAGGTAATATCACCGATTTTTGGTAAGAATTTTACAAATAAAGCATGACCAGCAGAGGCTAAAATACAGCCTACGAAGCACGAAATAAAAATGGCGCTTGGCGGAATAAATCCGCTATAATCTATTACCGTCAATTCTTGATAAAGAGAACCATATAAATAGGAACCAAATCCGGATAAGGCTCCTGAAATAAGTGCAAGTAAGGTGTATTTTTTTATCATTTTTCTATTTATTTAATGTTGCTGGGATTGTTGCAACGATTTTTAAAGTTTCGGCAACATCGTCTCCTTTTTTACCTATTCCAAAATCCGTTCTATCCACATTGAATTTACCAACAAATGTAGCTTTATTTCCTTTTTTAACAACTGTAAAAAGAACAGAGCAATCTTTTTTAACGCCGTGAATTTCTAGTTTTCCAATTGCTTTATACCCAGCATCAGTTTTTTCAATTTTTGAAGAAACAAATTCAATATTCGGGTATTTATCAGCGTCAAACCATTCTACACCTTTCGCATGTTTGTTTTGTATACCATTTCCTGTACTGATAGATTCAACCTTGATTTTCAAGTCAAATTTTGAACTTGAAAGTTTAGTCGCATCGAAAATAATACTTCCAGACATTTCTTTAAAAACACCACTCACATCTTTGTTTGAAAAGGCAATATTGTGATTCTCAGAAATCTTCCAGTTTTGTGCTTGTACAGTTCCAATTGTTAAAATAAGAACCAACAAAGTAGCTGTTTTCGATGCTTTCATCCTTCGCGATTCTTATTGTTAGTTTTTAGATACTTCTAAATCAGCATTTAAGTAAATTTCGTCAGCGACCACAGTGTTTGGCATCGTTGTACCCACTCCGTAGTCTGATCTTTTAACCATTCCTGAAATTTTCAATCCAGCTAAATCTGCACCAGCTCTGTTCTTAGTTGTCCCGTTGTGAACACCTGCTAAAACAACTGTTTTTGTAACACCGTGCATGGTAAAATTTCCTGTGATGACATAGTTGTTTCCTTTTGCTTTTTTCACAGATGTACTTTTGAAAGTAATTGTTGGATGTTTTTCTACATCGAAAAAATCAGCAGAACGCAAGTGATCATCACGCATAGAAAGGTAAGTGTTTACTGTTTTAGCCTCAGCTGTTAATTCGATTGTTGCATCCGAAAAATCTGCATTTGGAGTGGTGATTTTTACATCAAATTTATCGAATTGACCAACAGTTTCAGAAATCTCCATGTGTTTTACAGTAAAACCCAAGCGTGAGTGACCTGCGTCTAAAGACCAACTTCCTGCTTCTAATACTACGAATGAAACCAATGCAAGTGCTGCGGATAATGTTATAAGTATTTTTTTCATGTTTTTAAATTTTTTAATTAGAAATTTATTTGATTACAAAGTTATAAATTCTTTGCGATTTGAATCGTTGACATAGGTTAAGAAAGCAATTATTAAAAAAACGTTTTCTAGCTAGGAGAAGAAAGTAATAAGAGTTAGAGGCTAGAGGTAGAAATAGAGACTATAGTTAGAGGCTAGAGCTAGAAATAGAGCGAGAATGAAGAAACAGAAAGCATGTACGCTGAAGCGCTTGGGATTTTACCTTATTTTTCAGATATGGCAATATACTTTTTTAATTCAGTTTGTTTTTCCGCTTGCTTAATTAAAAAATCAGCTACATCAGCTCTATTAATTCCGCCAATCTTGATTCCTTTGAATAAGGTATTTTCAACCCGGTATTTTTCTGTTAACCCACCGTCTAATAGCCTTCCTGGTCTAACAACCGTCCAATTCAGATCTGAATTGGTGATGATTTCTTCCATTTTTGCTTTGTCATCATAAACATCTTTTAAAAGATATTTTAAAAACATTTTTACAAGCCAAGAAACATAATTTTTGCTTTCTCCAGCTCCAAATCCAGTAACAAAAATAACTGGGATCTCTATTTTATGCTCCCGATGTATTTCAACAATCAATTTTGCGAAATCTGAAAATAGGGTGGTAGATTTCATATTTTTACCTGTCCCCAAGGTTATAATCAGAGCTTCTGCTTTTTGGATAGCATTTAATAGGTCAGGTTTGTTTGTAGCATCACCTAGTATACTGTTTATTGATTCTTTCTCTTCTATTTGAATTTCAGATCGAGAAAGGGTAGTGATCGAATGATTTCTATTTAATCCTCTTTTTACTGCTTCTAATCCAATTCCAGCCGAGGCTCCAATGATAGTTATATTCATTTTTATAATAATTGATTTAAATCTTGTCTTCCAAAAATAGCCATTATCTCTACTTCATCTCCATTTATTTTGTAGTATATACTAGCTACGCCACAAACACAACGCCGGTATCCAGGTTTAATAAAATCAACAGATTCCAATGATTGTGGATTTTTGGCAATAAGTTCAAAGTGAACAAAGAAAGAGTCAAAATATTTGTCTGCTTGCTTAATCCCAAATTGCTGAACGCCGTAATAATGAATTCGTATCAAATCTTCCTTTGCAACATTACTTAATTTGTACTTACCCATTAAGCATACTTTTAGATTGCTTCAAAATTTCTGATTTGGAATCAATTGTAAATCCAGATTTTTCAGCTCTATCTAATTTTAGTCTAATTAAATCGACTTGATTGTGTTGATTTCTTGCTTGACGAATTAAATCATTAACTAATTCACTCTTACTTGAGTACTCTTTATTAGCAATTTGATTCTTTAACCATTCATCGTTTGGTTCTGTAAATGAAATACTTTGTCTTCTCATGATACATTGTGTTGTGGTGTAAATATACACCAATAATGCATCAATTTCAAATTTATTTCTGAAAGTTTTTCGTTGGAGGATATGATTGTTAAGCGCAAATACAAGAGCGAGAAACAGAGTGAGAATGAGGTGAAAAAGAAAAGCGCCGTCACTTACCTAATAGCGCTTTTCTTAGTAGCGGGGACCGGAATACCCTGACGCGCGCTTCGCTTGTTCAGGGTGGACCTAATGGGGGCCGCTGACGCTCGTAACACTCGGTCAGGACAGGCTTTACTAAGAAAAGCCAGATCGCTGCGCAATCTTTCTTTTTGCATTCCAAATCAGCTTTTGTAAGCGAGCTTCCAACACTTCTTGAGATGCAAAAAGCCAGTCAAAAATGACTGGCTTTTCTTAGTAGCGGGGACCGGACTCGAACCGATGACCTTCGGGTTATGAGCCCGACGAGCTACCAACTGCTCCACCCCGCAATATGTTGGTGTGTTGGTATCGACCGCAAAGATACAACATTATGTGGAATTTAAAAACTAATCAAAAAGTAAATTTGACTTTTTTAGATAATTACCGTGGGTATTCAATTTGATTTTAAGTCCAATAGAATGACTGTGCAAGTTGACTTGCTGTACTGGACTCCAACCATTTTCAAATAAATAGTTTATAACTAAAGACTTATTGATCCTTCCACCTATGCCAAATTGAAAGGCTTTGAGGGATGTTGTACCAACAAATACATTAAAGCGCTCCATGTAACTTAACTTGAATAAAAGAAAATAATTGATCGGAGTGTGTGCTATGTAGGAAATTCGAAGCGAAGGGACCAAACTAAGCTGTTTGTTTAAATCTATAATGGTTCTTCCATAACAAGCATATTCGGTTCTGAAGGATGAATTATTCCCGATTGGACCCCAATTTTTGGTAATCAAATCTTCTAAGTATAATCCCAGCATGTATTTCTTTCCAACATAACTCAATCCAGCACTTACTTGTGGAATAAATGCTTGTCCGGTGCGCTGCACTATATTGTCTTGAAGATTTGTCACCACTTTATCGGCATCATAACCCACTTGAATTCCCCCAAAACCTATGCCTAAACTCAAGCGATTTTCATCATTGGTTTGAATATTTACTGCTCCAGCAACTTGTAATTTTGTAAGTGAAAATGCCCCAATACTTTCTCTTTGAATTTGGATTCCCATTCCAAACATCGGCGCATCACTTTTAAAATCATTGAAAGGAATAGAAAGTGAAGTGTTCATTGTCTTAGGAGCTCCGTCAAATCCTACCCACTGAGTTTTAAGGCCTGTGAATAATTCGACATGCTGATTCAATCCATTGTGTGCGGGATTAATTCCCCCCCAATTCATTGCGAAACTGTTCCAATTGGGTGTCATTTGTCCAAAACTGGTGGCTAGAAATAACAGAAAGAAAAAAGAAATTGTATACCTCATCTTATCTGATAATTGAAATAGTTCCTTTTCGTATTCCCTTGTCCTGCCCTAAATCTAGGATATAAAAATACACTCCTTCTGGCAAGGCCTTATCATTGTAATTTCCAGTCCAAGAATTGGCTATGGTATACGGACTAGATTTATACAATTCATGACCAAATCGATTCAAAATTACCATGGCATTTTCAGGGTAGTTTTCGATCTCAGGAATCACCCAAGTTTCATTCAAACCATCACTATTGGGTGAGAATGTATTGGGAATTTTAAAGGTCCCTTTAACAAAAACAGTAACATAATCGAACTTGACACAAGAGGCTAAAACTCCTTTCAATGTAAAGGTGGTCGTTTCGGTGGGTTGTGCAGTAGTCAATAAATTAGTCGAAGAAAGTACTAAAAAAGGAGGCGACCACAAATAAGAATCAGCAGTTCCATTGGATAGAAAAGTAGCGACTTGACCTGAATCAATATACAAATCAGGGCCTGCATCTAAAATAAAACTATGCACTTGAATTGGAGCGCTGACATTTGATAGTGTAATGATGCTGTCCACAGCAAGCGTGCAAGCGACAGTAGCGGATAGTAGATCATTTTGGTTAAAGACAGATGAATTAAAAACACAAGCCGATTCATTTGCAACCACAGCGCCGTTGATGTACCATTGTACTTGTCCCACGAGCGGACAATCTTGAATAATTAAAGAAAAACTCAAATTCTCCCCTTCACAAATCGTATCCGTTTGACCAGATATTTGAATAAAAGGAACTTGAGAATAACAAAGATTACCCCTTGAAATTAGCGTTAACATTAAAATAACAAAAAGGATTGTTTTCAAATTATTTACTTGATTATCAATTAATTAAAAAATTATTATCCTCAATTTCGAGTATTAAACTGTGCTTCTATTTGTGTATCAATTTTTTATTCTGACTTTTGGCACTAAATTAGGTTTTCAATACGAAGATAAAACTAAAAGACGGAAACATGAGAAACATTTACCTAACATTTATTGCGCTGTTTTATTTTGCTAATGTATTCGCGCAACATGGGGATTATGATCACACCTCCAAATGGTTTTTAGGATTCAATGCAGGGGCTACCTGGAATTCGACGGATGTTAAAAGTAAAACTGCTTCTGGTTGGGGTTTAACCCTGGGTAAATCCTATAATTATGATTACGGTAAAATTTTAAGTTTTGATCTTCGCGCTCGTTACTTGCGTGGATATTGGTATGGACAAGATTATGACACCACCAATTTGAACAACTATTTTGGAACAGGCACTGCCGCTCAACCTTCCACTAGTTTAAACTATTATAAAGATTCATTGGGATATTCGGTCAACAACTTCCAAGCCGATGTGCATCGTTTGGCTTTTGAATTGGTGATCCATGCCAATAGAATTAGAGAAAGAACAGGTTTTGATCCGTATATCTTTGGTGGAGTGGGATTTACTTGGCACCAAACCTATGGGGATTTACACGATAGCACCAACTACGATTATGCTAGTTTGGTACAAGACGGAACCTTAAGTTCTATGTTGACCACAACTCTAGATGGTATTTATGATACTCCTTTAGATGGAAGCGGCACTAAAACAAAAGTAAACTTTATGCCGAGTCTTGGCTTTGGTTTAGGATATCAAATTGGGAAAAGAACCACTTTTGGGATTGAACACAAAACTACTTTTACAGGAAGTGACTCCTTTGATGGTTTCATTTCAAAAACTCCAAGAGCGAGAAATGATTGGTATCACTATACTTCTGCTTATATCCAATTTAGATTTAAGACGCATACCAACACTACAACAGAAACTACAAACAGTTCTTCTAATATTAATAATTACAATACCCCTTGTCCTAAGCCAGTAATCACGGTAAGTAATAGCACTGTAACGGTTAATGCAAGCTCTTATAATTTAACGGCAAATATTACTGCTGTAAATTCTGAAAATGAAATTAGTGTAATGAATATGATGGTGAGCAATGGAATAGCAGTCCCTTTTACTTATAATGCAAGCACTCACCAACTTCAAGCAAGTGTGCAATTAGTGCCGGGCAACAATTCTTTTACTATTAAGGTTCAAAATAATTGCGGATCTGAAATCAAAAATATTACTGTAATTTACAATAATTGTATCCCTCCAAGCATTAGCATCACTAATCCTGCGAACAATAATTTAACTGTTACAAGTCCAAATTTTGTTTTTTCTTCCTTAATTCATGGAATAAGCAATCAACAGGCAATTACATTATTCGTGAATAACACGCAGTTCACTAATTACACTTTTAATCCAAGTACTGGACTGTTACAATGCAATTTGATGTTGAATGCTGGAGCAAATATCATCCATGTGGATGTACGCAACAGTTGCGGAAACGCAAGCGAAAACACTACGGTTATTTATAACGATTGTGTCACTCCGAGCTTTCAGTTGGCATTACCTTCAAGTACAGGTACCACAACAAGTACAAGTGCCTTTACTGCGAAAATTAATGGAATTGGATTCAAAAATAGCAGTGAAATAAGCATCAGTCAAAACGGAACTCGAATCAATAATTTTAGTTTTATAAACAGCACTATTACCCTTCCATTACAATTAGCAAGCGGGATAAATACCATCACTATCAATGGTACCAACCTTTGCGGTTCAGATGCCATTTCATTTACTATTAATTATCAAAATTGTAATGCACCTGTGATCACTTTAGTTAACCCTACTCAGATAAATACTATTAGTAATTTGCAAGCAATGAGGGTGAAATTTAAAGTGGAAAATTGCACTAAGAACAACATACATTTATTGCTTAATAATATCTCTATTTCGAACTTCACTTTCAATGAAACCACTAAAATAGTAGAGGCAAGTTTGGTTTTAAGTCCGGGGAATAATATCTTCTTAATTAATGCCAGCAATAACTGTGGGCTTGATGCAGCCACCTTAAATATTAATTACAATGATTGTAAAAGTCCCATTGTTACGATTAATGGGGCCAACAATACCACACAAAATATTGCGTCTTTTGTTCTGAACGCTACTGTTCAAAATATGAATAGTGCTCAAGGGATTACACTTACTCTGAATGGTGCGCCAATTAACTTCAATTTATTAAATGGCCAACTAACCAGCTATACGAATTTACAAGCTGGAATGAATGCATTTGTATTAAGTGCAGTGAATGGTTGTGGAAATCAAAGTCAAACACTAAATGTTAACTATAATAACTGCATTGCACCCGTTATTACACTAGTTGCTCCATCAATAACAGGAACAACGGTTGGTAATGCCAATTATAATTTTCAAGCACTAGTAAGTAATGTAACGAATCAACAAAACATCAGTGTTAAATTAAATAATGTTACTGTTCCCTCTAGTTTATTAAATGGGGTATTGGTTGCTTCCTTAATTCTAATTGAGGGAAATAATACAGTTCTAGTTACAGTTAGTAACGCCTGCGGAAATGATTCGGAGACTTTAAATATTATTTACAGTAAGTGCAAAGCACCAATTGTACATCTTACAAGTCCTGGAATATTAATGACGAGCACCAACCAAAATAATCTTCAATTTTCAGGTTCCGTTGAAAATATTACAAGTCCACAAGAAATGACAATAAAGTTGAATGGTCAAATAGTTCCTTTCACATTTATAAATGGACAATTTTCAGGAAGTGTTAGTTTAATAAATGGCGCAAACATCATTTTGGTGACTGCAACAAATGGTTGTGGTTCTGATATTGCACAGCACAGTATCATTTACAATAATTGCACAGCACCAAGCATTATCAACCCAACACCTGCTACACTTAATACCCTTACCTTAACTCCCCAAATTACAATCAGTGCACAATTACAAAATATTAGCGCTGCGCAGCAAATTTCACTCCTACTCAATGGGGTAAGTCAAAACTTTTCTTTTGTGAATAACCAAGTAACTGCTAACTTAAATCTAAGCAGTGGTAACAACATGATCGTATTAAGTTGTACCAACAATTGCGGAACAGATATAAAGAATTGGAATACCACCTACACTCCTTGTATTCCACCATTAGTAAATATTACCAATCCAAGTAATTCAGGAACTACTGTTAATACAGCAAGCTATAATTTTTCGGCAACAGCGAACAACATCCAAAATGCACAACAAATCAGTTTAACCTTGAATGGTGCAGCAATAAGTAATTTTACCTACAATAATGGAATTGTCAGTGCTAATTTAACTTTAACAGCGGGGTCGAACACCATAGTGTTACAAGCAAATACAGCTTGCGGCTTGGTTTCAGAAAATAGCACCATCAATTTTAATAATTGCATTGCTCCGAATATCATTTTAGGGAATATGAATACCACTACAAGTACTGCGCCTTATTTGGTTCAGGTTACTCTTCAAAATATGAGTGCTAATCAAGGAATCATTTTGACTCAAAATGGAACTGCCATTTCAAATTACACTTTTTCAGCAGGTCAATTGAGTGCAAATGTTACCCTTTCCCCAGGACAAAACACTTTTTTCTTAAATGTCTCGAATGCCTGTGGCAATGACCAAGAAAACTTTACAGTTAATTACAACAATTGCATTGCACCGAGTATTTCGATTCAAAATTCAGGCACAAATGTGCTTACTCCTTCCTACACTTTAAGCGCAAGTATTAATAACATGCCGTCTGCACAAGGAATTAGTGTAAGCTTGAATGGAAATCAGTTGACTAATTTTACTGTTAACAACAATCAATTAGCAGCTGCAGTTAATTTACAGGCAGGAATTAACACATTCGTAATCAGCGCCCAAAACGCTTGTGGTTCAGATTCAGAAACCCTACAGGTCAACTATGATAATTGTAAAACACCTGTAGTAATTATTAATGCTAATAGTGGAATGACCGTTAATTCTGGCACCTTTAGCCTTCAGGCTCAAATAAGTAATATGAATTCTATTCAAGGAGTTTTATTGAATTTCAACGGGCAGAACATTAGTAATTTTACCTACAATAATGGAGTTGTTTTAGCACAAGTAAACCTAATGCCCGGAGCAAATAGTTTTGTGTTGAGTGCTCAAAATGAATGTGGTAGAGATTCGCAAGTATTTAATGTGACTTATTTAAACTGTGTTGCACCAAATGTGAACATTACAAGCGGGTCCGGTGTGACGGTTTCCAATAATGCCTTTAATTTTCAAGCTCAGATAAGTAATATGAGTTCGTCTCAAGGGATTAGCGTTCAGCAAAACGGACAAAATATCAGTAACTATACCTTTGTAAATGGTCTTTTGATTGCCAACATCACACTTAGTAATGGATCAAATACCTTCACCATCAATGCTCAAAATGCATGTGGAACAGATGTAGCAACAAGTTCAATAACTTACCAAGAATGTTTAGCTCCATCGGTACAAATTAATTCCTCAATTCCAAATAATTCTAGTACAACAAGCGGGACATTGACCATAAATGCAAGCATAGGAAATTATGATCTATTAACTACCATTCTAGTCACTAAAAATGGTAACGTCGTGAACGGATATGCAAATAATAATGGCCAAATTTCAGGTACTTTAAATATAGCACCAGGAACAACAGTGATTGTAGTTTCCGCGAGCAATGCTTGTGGTACAGACAGTGAAACCTACACCATTGAAAGATGTAAAATTCCAACCCTCACCTTAGTTACCCCAGGTTCAGTATCAACAACGGTACAATCTAGCACCTATTTTATACAAATGAATGCAGAAAATGTAAATAATATAAACATGATTAATGCTACTCAAAATGGAGTGTCACTTGGAGGAATGACCTTATCCAATACTATCTTTGGAGGAATGGTGAACTTGCAAGCTGGTACCAATACCTTTGAAGTTCAGGTTACAACGGGTTGTGGTACAGCACAATTATTCTTTACGATAAACTACACGGTGCAAAACAATGGAACTACCGTTTCGCCAAACGGACAAGGACAAAATTTAAATGGAGGAAATTCTGATTCAAATGGATCCGGAAATCAAAACAATAATGGAGGTAATAGTGACAATACTGGAGGAGATGGATTGCTTAAAACCAATAATGGTTCAGAAAAAATACAGACTCCAAGCACGCCTGTAAAACCTACAGTGGTGACGCCTACTCCCGCAAAACCGGCCGTTGTAGCACCCACTCCTGCTCCTGTAAAGCCTACTGTTGTGACACCTGCACCTGTAAAACCAACCGTTGTAACGCCCACTCCCGCACCAACAAAACCTGCTGTTGTGACGCCTAAACCGGGGACACTTAGCCCTGAAAAACCTCCCGTTAAGACTGAAAAATCAGGAGGTGGAAAATAAAAATTTGAGCAGAAAGAAAATTATAGGGGCACTTGCCCCTTTTTCTTTGTTATTACTTTTAAAATTCAATCCATTTTATTAACTTCGCGAACTTAAAAACAAATTGAATAATGGCAATTATTGGGAAAATAAGAGAAAAATCAGGTCTATTAGTTGGAATAATAGGTTTAGCATTGTTAGCGTTTATTCTATCTGACTACAAGAGTATGATGGGTGGTTCAGAGGGCGAATTTGGAATTGGTCTCGTTTATGGAGATAAAGTTGACATTAATAATTACGGTATATTGAGCAGTCGCGTGCAAGATCAGGATAGAGCACAAGCCGAAAAGGAGCAAAAACCATTTGGAGATGCCGAAATGGACGCTGCAAGTGATAAAGCTTGGAATTTCATGGTGGATTCCATGTTACTTCAAAAAGAATATGATGCTTTAGGAATTAGTGTTTCAGATAAAGAATTTAATTCTTATTTGATGGCTTCCGACGGATTTAATACTTTACAGGATCTAGCTTCCTTTTTTACAGACTCGGTTACAGGAGCCATTTCAGACCAATCTATTATGTTAGGTCGTCAAAAACTACAGCAAACTCTTAATCAATTAAAAACTAGTAAAGAACCACAAGCCAAGAGCCAATGGGAAGGGACTAAAAAATACTACACGGACAGAAGAAAGCAAGAGAAATACTTTGCACTAGTTGGACAAGGAGTTTATGTAACCAAGTTAGAAGCTGAGGAAGAGTATTTCGCTCAAAAGGAAATTAAAAATATTTCATTTGTTCAGAGAAGATATACTGAAATAAACGACGCAGACATTAAAGTTAAAGAATCTGAAATTCAAGCATTTTATGATGCTCATAAATCAGATAAAAAATATATGAATCGTTCTTCCAATCGTGAAGTAAAGGTGTTCTCCGTAATTATTTCACCATCTAAAAAAGACACTTTAGCTTTTTCTAAGATTGTTATGAAGTTGAAAGCGGATTTTGCTGCATCGACAAACGACTCCATTTTAGTGATGAAAGAAAGTGATATGAAACAATACTTCGGTGACAAACGCGGAACTGCAGTACCCGAAGGTCACGAGAAGGCAAATAGATTTTTAACCTACCCAAGAGATTATGATACCATCTTTAAATTGGCTAAAGTTGGACAAATTGTTGGACCCTATGCTGTGAACGAAAGCATGATGATCTCAAAGGTTATTGGGTTTACACCAACCCATATAAAAGCAAGACATCTTTTAATTTCAACAAATGGATCTAAGGATGCCAAAGTATTGGCGGCAAAGCAAAGGACTGCAGACAGCATTGTTAAATTGATTAACAAGGATAATTTTGCTGAATTTGTTACTAAATTTAGTGATGATCCAGGTTCGAAAACAACAGGTGGAGTTTACGAGAATTTCTTAGAAGGAGAAATGGTAAAAGAATTCGGTTCTTTCTGCGCTACCAATCCTATTGGAAAAATAGGAGTTGTTAAGACAGATTTTGGTTTCCATATTATCGAAGTAATGGAGAGAGACGCTAGTGTATTTCCAGTGCTGACTACCATTCAAAAAACATTCAAAGCATCTGAAGAAACTATTTCTGATAAAGAAAGTGAAGTGAATGATATTCTTTATGAATTAGATAAGAAAATATCTAAAATAGAGGACCCTATCAAAAAAATAGACTTATTCGATACGATTGTTCGAAAAGCAGGTTATTTCGCATCGCCGATGTTAATTGAAGATGATAATGCAAAAGTATATGGAATGACAACGAGTATGGCGGCAGATAAGATTTTAGAATTAGCCTTTTCAGAAAATGTTGCCGTAGGTTCTTTAACTTCTTATCCTATTAAAGACAAAGAGAAATATGTAATTGCAATTGTATCTGCTATAAAAGAAAAAGGCGAGCCTTTGTATGAGCATGTGAAAAAACAAATGGAAAAAGAAATCATTGAAGAAAAGAAAGGTAAGCGACTCATGAATCAAATGGCTAAGAAAAGCTTAACAGAATTAGCACGTTTAGGCAATACAACAGTTATGGATGCACAAGTAACATTTGGTAATCCGTCTATTGGAAATGCAGGATACGAACCAGAAATAGTTGGAGCTTTATTCTCTGTAATTAAGGATGGAAAAACAACTTTACCACTTAAAGGTAAGACTGGTGTTTATGTTATCAAAGTAAAATCAACAACTAAAGCTGCTGCAACCTCAAATTATAATGCCGAAAGAGATCAACTTTTAAATACTTTAAAAGGATCCGTTCAAGGTCAAGTATTAACGGCATTGAAAAAGAAAGCAGAAGTGGTTGATAATAGAAAATTATACAATATAAGAGTTCGTTTGTAAATCTTATCGTTCCCATAAAAAAAATCCTATAGTTTAAACTATAGGATTTTTTTTTACCCAAACATTTAGAAAGAAGTTTTTTAAGGTTCAAAAAACAGACGACCATTGATCCAAGACGCATCCAAAACCGCATTGTTTTTCTTATAGAAATTTATAGCGGGAGTATTCCAATCCAATACTTGCCAATCCATACGTGCTACTTTGTGCTCCTTGGCTACCTCCACAACTGCATCAAATAAGATCTGACCAATTCCCTCACTTCTATAGGCATCTTTAACATAAAGATCTTCTAGATAGACACATTTACCTTTCCAAGTTGAGTAAGAAAAGAAATATAGTGCGAATGCTATGACTTGGTTTAGATTTTTATCTTCTACAACAAAAGCATGACAAACCTTAGCTTGAAACAAATCAATTTTAATTTGATGGGGGGTGTTTATTACTGCGAAAGGTTCCTTTTCAAAAACAGCAAGTTCGGTAATTAAACCGTGTATTGCGGTTTCGTCTCCTGACTGAGCAGGACGAAGATTAAATTTATTATTGAACTCCTGCAAGGTTAAATCTAATTTTAATCCCAGTATTTAAATTCCCTGTAGGATAACTCGTTGCTACCTTAGGTTTATTAATATTTTGATCATAGAATAAAGTCACGGTTAAATTTTGTGATAGATTATAATCAATATTGAATTTAAAGGCAATTATTTTAGCACCAGCAGTCGCTTGGTTTGTATTCTCAACCACCTTTCGAATCACTGTTGAATTATCTCTAAAGGAGAAATTAAATCCCGCATTCATATCACTCGGAGGAACTTTTTTAATCAATTTTAATTTAGTTATTTTAGATTGCAGGCCAACTACAATTTCTTGACCCAAGATTTCGGTAACTTGATTGTTGTTTAATGATAAGGTCGACTGTCTATCCTTTTTATATTCAAATTTAGTGGTCAAGGATTGACCAAAAAGTAACCAAGTGGCATCTAAACCAATTAATGGAGAGAACTGTTCACTAATAGTTACATTTTGAATTTGCATTCCAGAAATGAAATTATTGTTTAAATCTAAACCATTAGCATTTCCATTATTATCAAATGTTGCACTTAAGTTGGACTGCATACCATTTACCGTAACCGTTGAGTTATAGGCATGGCGTAGCACAAAAGACTTTACATAATCCTTCGCAAATGGGAATTTAGACAGCCCATTATAAGTAACACTCCAATTAGGTAATGGTGAATTTTTTAGAGGATTAACATGTTGCTCATTCACACTAGAATTTCCATAGGCAGTTAAGAATGCTCCCAGGACAACTTCTTGCTGACTACCGCTATATCCACTATAATAGCCTGAAGGAGCTATACTTGAATTTGGATTTTGAGCACCTATAATTTGAGAAACAGCAACTCGATTGGCTAATAAATTCGTGAAAACTTGAGAGGAATTATCTCTCGCGTTCGAAACAAAAGCGGTTCCCCACGTAATAGTTGAATAAGTTAAGTTGGCTGTTTCAAATCTGCTCTGACCTTCAAACTGAGAAGTAAGGGAATTCCATCGATAAAATTCACCTGAATTTTTACCATAATTCCTATTCATTTTTAATTCAATATTAAGATCCTTGATCGGTTCTAAGCTTGCTCTTAAATTAAAAGTAGTAGCATGGGTAGTTGTAAATTGCTTATTTAAATTCTCATTTTGTACCAACCAACCATTTCCAGCTGCAGCATTGGCAATATTATAACCATTCGACTGACCCCAAACATCATAGCCTTGACGACCAAAGACAAAACCACTTAACTGAGTACTACTTCCATTCATACCTAGGATGCGCGAGTCTTGATTGTATCCAGGTAATAAAGTTCCATCATTCACGGTGTACGTTCCTGATATATTCCTAACCGTCATCACAAGTCTAGCTGCGAAACCACCTATTGGATTTACTTTTTCTTTTTGACGCTTTTCTTTTAATTTATTTCGTTCAAACTTCCTAAGTTTTCGTTCAAACTTACGGCGTTCTTTTTTAGTCATTTCCTCCAGAGGCTTGGGAGGTTCGAGAGTTGCTTCAGGAGTTTTTGGTTTATCTCCAGGTTTTGCACCGCCCGGATTATTACCACCAACATCCTTCGAGTTGATTGCCCCTCTTGAATTTCTTCCATCGGAAAGAACCCTCTTGAAATAAGGAATCTTATTATAAAGTGTCACAAAATTGGCTTGTGAAGTCATATTAATAGACCTATTATTTTGAATTACATTTCCAAATTCAGCCTGTCCTAAAGGTGCACGCTGCCAATTGAAGGTTCCCGTATATTTTGCATTTGCTGTTAACCAATCTGTGATAGGTAATTTATCAAATGGTAAAGAATAACTCAGATTATAATTATGACTGTAGTCCATTGTTTTTCCAAAGGTTGACATCTGAGAACGAATAGAATCTTTGAACTCAGTAAAACCATTAGGATCTAGCTTGCGGTCCACCCGATTATTACCTTCAACGAAAATAGATTTATTGGTCGCTGTGAAACTAGCCTTCAAATTCTTCGTGATATCATAACCAATATTGTAGTTCCTTGTCCAATCAAAACGCTTCAAAAACACAGGCTGAAATTCATAATTAGGAACCAGATTATTTCTTACTTGTCTTTCGTTATAAATTCTAGAGTAATCATTGGTGAAGGAAATATTCTTCGGCATCAGGTACACATTAAAATCTTTAACGAGTTGCAGCCATTTGGACTTTTGCACAGGCTTCCATTTTTTGAATGGTTCGATCGCCTTTCCTGTGAAGGTATAATTATAATTTAATGCCCCCGTCCATGTTTTAGTTTTATCATAATTGATATTAAAATCTCGTTTTAAATTTTCAGCATAAGCATAACTAGCGGACCAGTTTGAAAATCTATAGAAATGAGCTTTGGCACCTGCTTTCACTTCTTTGCGAACATTGGTAAAATTATAAGATCTTCTTTCCGTAAAATCTTGACCCATTTTTGCGCGTTGTTTGTGAGTTGCTGGATCATAATCCGCTAACTTAATGTCAGGATTGAATGGATCATATTCAGGGTTGATGATGCCTAATGAATATCCATAAAAGAATGGAAGAGACATTCTTGCTTGCTTCCCAAAGAACTGACCCAATTGAACATTAGAGTTTAAGTCTACACCAATTTTCTGATTTCTTTGTCGTTCTTGAACACGACTTTCAACACTTCCCCAATTGATTCCAGAATAATTTCCAGAGGCAGAAACGGTAGCGAAATCCGCCAATTGAACTTGCATTTGTCCAACAGCAGCGGACCCTCCTTCACTTACGAAATCAGTAAGTCTTAATTCGTTAATCCAAACAATAGCACAATCCGCTTGACCATCATCTGGTAAAGTATTGGTTGGATCATTCTTTAATGGATTTCTAACACCAACCATTATGGTGCGCATGGCTTGAAGGTTTGGACTTCCTTTAATTTTGATTTTTCTGTTCACATTCGCAGGATCTTGCTTGACATATTCTAACAAATAAGAAATTCCTGTTGCACCTTGTTCAATTTTCGCGTTCCTATCTTTTTTGAGATTTAATAAATCGTCAAAAACAATTTCCATATTATTTCCTTCGGGCCAAATAGACTCGGGGGTTGTAGAACCCCAAGGAGTAACTTCCATTGGTAATTCGTACTCATAATAGTTCTCCACAAAATCAGTTCCCAATCTAACGAACAAGGTCAAATCGTTATTATGCAAAGGTCTCAATGGATCCACCTCTTCAGCATGAATAAACATTTTTAATTTCTTGTAAGTTCTTACATCAAATTGAACATTTTTGTAAGCAGCTCTTGCGTCTCCATCTTGCAAGTTACAAACTTCAAGCACTAAAGATTGTTCGTTAAGTTGTCTTTGATAGGTTTGAGAAGGATCAATCTCACGCGTAATGCCTGGAGGAATTTCATATTTAATTGGAGTACGCTGATCATTTTCCTCCACATTTACTGCTGCAATATTAAATGTGGTAAGATTCGGATCTTGTTGTACACTCAAACCTGGATGCGTTAAATCATTGTTATACCGTCTCCATTCACCACGAATCAATTCTAATTTTGCAAAGCGCAACTGTACTTCTTCATCAAATCCCTTCATAAAAACACGCATGAATCGAATCGAACGGAAATCTTGAATACCATTGACTTTTTTCTCAAAATCACGCAGTGGAATTTTTACTTGGTACCAATGTTCGGTTTTTGTGCCGTTTTGATACACTTGCACATTTTTAATATAATTTTTTCCAACTGCCATATCATTAGGTCGAATACTCATTTTATATTGGAAGTAGCTCTCAGATTCAGATAGGTTGTTATCTTGATTAATATCCTCCAAATCCGGCATGTTGGTCGCTTGAGTTGGATATGCAGCTGCATTGGCTGTGTCAGACATTTCTGTTGTTGGAGAATTGCCTTGCATTCCATTATATTTCTTGTAACGTTTTAAGATATTTGCTTTTTCCGTATCATAATTATCATCTAAGTAATAATTATAATTATCACTTGATGGATCTGAGATCATTCTTGCCTTAACATCTGGCGTTAAATCAGGTTGATTTTGGACCCATTGAACATAAGAACTAAAAGCGTCTCTTTCTTTGCTATCATTCCATCCATCAATTCCTACATCTTGATTTAATCGGGACGCTGGATCGGTATCAAAGGCATTTACGACAACCTGTTGCGTAGAAATCCTAGACCATAAAGTAGTATCAAGATTATCTACCGCAGATGTTCCTAGAGCGGGTAGACCATTTTCAAAACTTTTTCTAGAATCTGGAAGGATATCTTCAGAAACATTTCCAAGATTGAAATAAAGATCACCACCGTTATGCGTTGCATTTGGATTTACATTTTCAGCATCTTCATTAAAAGGATCAAGGACCCAGAATTGAATAAATTCAATGTTCGTTTGTTCAAAATCATTGGTTGTTAAGGCACGCATAATACCGCCCCATCTATTCTCTGGATTGGTAAAAGTGCCATCAGGATTTACAGTATTGGTAGTGTCATAATTATTCATTCCTCTTTCAGAAGGATAATAATACAAGTCAAGAACAGAAATATTAGGAATCGAACCATATTGTTGCTGAAGATTTGGAAAAATATCTTTTTGATTCACCAAACGCATTCTACTATCCGCCAACATAGAAGCATCTTGTTTTATATGATTTGGAGTTAACGAATTACTTTGATAAAACAATGGATCAATCATGTACCATGCAATTTTTGATCTTTTATATCCTGCACTAAGATTTTTAATAGTGGCTTCAGGAAACAAGTCAGGTTGTCCTTGTGGAATTGACGCTAAACGCCAAGCAGTAACAGACTTTAGGTCAATAGCACTTTGACTTGCTTCAAAATCATCAATATACGATGTTCCAGATTTATTAATTACCTTAGGTTGACCTGGAATAATGGTGGCTACCTCCCCTGTAAATGAAAAGGTAGACATCTGATTGGTTGAAATAACCGGCAACATATCGACCAATTTCGTCAGGAAAGGAACATTTGTTCGAATAGCAAAATCTGCACCTAGGACATTATTCTTAAATGGTTCACTACCGAAATCGACCTTTTGAGTAACAGGTCTTTCCGTCATGCGCACCCAAGTTGCGCCTATTTTAAATTTATTATTAAATCGGTATTGATAGCGACCTCCGATTAAGGATCGTGCTTGAAAACCAAAAACCGAATTACTTTCTATGGCAATCTTAATTGGAGTATTAGATTCCAAAATTCCTGAATTAAGAATTTTTACCCTTCCTAAATTATAATCAACCGTATAATCAGTTCCCTCAATTAACTTAATTCCACCAGCGGTAACCGACACAGCGCCTTGAGGGACATTCAATGCATTTAATGGAATATCCGAACTTACTGAAGACTGATATTCACCTTTAAATACAAAACGATTTTTACTAGGTATCTGTTGCGCTGCAGTTTTGGTTGAATCGTACAATTCATAGAAAGACACTTTATCCACCGTTAATTGAGGAATTCCAGCAGCGGTCAGTTTTGCTGCCAAAGTTTTCCCGAAAGGCTCAATGGTAGAGAAAAAGATGCGTCCATTTTTACGATTGATTGTTCCGCCGTTATCAATTTTATTATTCACCACATTAAAAGGAGCAAAATCAAAAACACCATCAGAGAACGGCTGATTATTTTGATTAATCTTATCCATATCAAGAAGCGTAACCAATTGTTTATCATCCACACCATTCAGAGGGAAAATTGGAAGGAGCACCGAAGTTTCAGGATTATTGTAAAGAACATCAACTCTGAATCCAAGTTGATCCACTTGATATGCACCAATAGAATAGACATTCTTCATCATCAAATCCCAAACTTTATTTCTCGGATTTGTAATCGTTGGTTTCAGTAATTTCAAAAATAAAGATTGTGAACCGTTTGATCCATCGGTCGAAAATTCACCAATTTGATAAGTATCACCTCGATAAGTATATTCGTATGCAACGCCGAGTACCTCATCATTATTCAATGGGTTATTTAAGGATATATATCCCAAAAGAGCATTATAGGTGAACTCTTGTTCCGTTAATTTTCGTGCGTTTTCTATTTTCTCATAGTGAATCGCTTGAATGAAGGGACCGGGAGCAGTTACTTGCGAACTCAAAACGCTTACAGCATTTGAGAAACCCCTCACCAAAGGTTGACTTACTGCCCATTCGTAAAGATTATTGGCTTCATTATCTGGTTCCACACCCGTTTGATTTCCGCCAGGAGTTCCTTGCCAGTTTTGTTGCTTGCCTTCACCTAAGTCAGCAAACGCTATTATATTTCTTGTGTTTTCTGTGTTATTCGTTCTGTTGGTGATCCAAACTTCAATTCTTGTGATGTATCTCGTTGAATTAACAACAGGTAAAGTCGACATGGCAGAATCGTAATGTTGTTGGTGGTATAAATTAAGGAAGTAATGACGATTTGATTCATAATTATCAGCCGTTAATTCAAATTTCTGCACTTGAGATTTTCCTGTAATATTAATCTCTTGTCTCTTCCCTTTGGAAGAAGCTGCAATTAAATCTACGGTAGCGCGACCAAATTTTAATTGAGTTTTGGCACCAAAAAGCGTCTGCGATCCTTGGATCAGAGAGGTCGGTAAAGACAAAGTTACTTGTCCTAAGGCTACTTTTTGAAGTATTTGATCCTCATTACCCGTATGCTCTAATTTAGAAACATTTTCAAAGTCAAAGGAAGCTTGAGTACTATATTTTGCACCGATTTTTAATTTGGTTCCAATTTGACCAACGATATCCATATTAATATTCTGTTGGAAATCAAAGCGTGTTATTTTCCTTTGACGCATGGGCAAAATTGGATTGTCGTAGCGCGAGGAATTGACACCAAATTGAACTTCCACATTTCCTTGAGGGCGAATGGTTATTTCATCTGATCCAAAGAAATTCTCAAAAGCTTTACTTCCTATTTTTATTGGTAATTCAAAAGATCGACCAATTACTGATTCTTCTTCAATAATTTCTTGCCAATTCTGAACGGTTGATTTACTATTTTCATAATTGAGATACTCCTCCAAGGTCATGGCTGAAGGAAAGCGATAATTCAATCCTTGTCCGAGTGTTTCTCTGAATACATAGGTACCCGTTATTGGATCGTATACGATTGTTTGATTTAATTTGGTGGGATCGCCTAAATCAAAATTCTGTGTGCTATTTTGATATGGATTAAAAGGATTAAAGATGGGAAAAGGGAGCGTAGGATTGTTTTGAGATAAGGCAAGTTCCGAAGTAAACAGCAAGAGCAGCACCAAAAGCACAAAATGCCTCAACGTAATAACTTGCCTATTCAAACGGGTATTCATATTCACCAAATCACAATACTTTTAATGCTTCCTTAATTAATTTTTCAAGAGGATCTGAACCACTATCCACTCGATCTAAGGCTTTTTCCGCTGCTTTTTTGTCGAAGCCCAGTGAAACCAGGGCTGTTAACGCATCAAAACGGTTTGTATTGTTTGCACTGAACATGTTTTCTGATCTTTCTGCAATTTTTAATACTTTTCCTTTCAAATCAATGATTACGCGTTGTGCTGTTTTGGCTCCAATCCCTTTAATACTTTGAATTGTTTGAACATCTTCTGTTTGAATTGCGTGTGCGATTTCTTCAGGAACTAAAGAAGAAAGCATGATCATTGCAATATTTGGACCTATCCCCGAAACGCTTATCAAATAAGTAAACATTTCTCTTTCTTCTTTTGTTGCAAAACCATATAAAATATGTGCATCTTCTCTAACAATTAATTTAGTAAATATTTTAACTGCTTCTTCATTGCCAAGCGATGTGAATGTTGTGAGAGAAATTTTAACTTCATATCCAACCCCATTGCAATCAATAACCAACTCTGTTGGATTTTTTTCTACAAGCTTACCGTTTAATTGCGTTATCATACTTATTTATTTTGAGCGTCAATTACTGCTATTTTCACCATATTCACTATTTCTCGAACTGAAGAACCCAATTGAACCACATGAATTGCCTTTTTTAATCCAATCAGTATAGGTCCAATCGCATCTCCATCCGTCATTTGCTGTAATAATTTATAGGCTATATTTCCAGAAGATAAATTGGGGAATATAAGGGTATTTACATCCTTATTGGCTAAGGTTGAAAAGGGAAATTTCTCATTCATTAAATCTGAATTTAAAGCAAAATTTGCCTGAACCTCTCCATCTACAATCAAGCTCGGATTCGTTTCATGTAAAATAGTAGCTGCTTTCCCCATTTTTTCTGCATCATCTCCGGGAGAAGATCCAAAGTTAGAATAACTCAATAAAGCAATTCTTGGAGTGATTTTCAACTTGCGAATTGTTTTGGCAACATTTTGAGTTATTTCAGCAATTTGAGCTGCATTGGGATTTAGATTTACCGTAGTATCCGCCAAAAACAAAGGACCTCTTTTAGTATTCAAAATATACATTCCAGCCACTAAATTTACATCCTTTTCAACTCCAATAATCTGCAATAATGGTTTCAATGCGGAGCGATAACTCCTGGTTAAACCAGTAATCATTGCATCCGCTAAACCTTGTTCCACGAGCATAGCTCCAAAGTGATTGCGCGCGCGCATTAAGTCAATGGCTTCATATTCAGTAATACCTTTCCGCTTACGGCGTTCAAAAAACTCTTTTCCGAATTGTATACGTCTTTCTTCTTCTGCATCCTCTTTAGGATCGACAATCGTTACTTCTGGTAATTCGATTGCATATTCCTCAATTAGTGAAAGAATAAGAGATCTTTTACCCAATAAAATTGGAAAAGCTACCCCTTCTTCGTAAGCAATCTGAGCCGCCTTCAACATTTTTACATTATCAGCTTCAGCAAATACAACTGTTTTCGGATTTCCTTGCGCCTTTGTTGTGATATTTCTGACAAGCTTATTGTCCAAACCTAATCTGCTTTTAAGTTCGTCTTCGTATGCTTCCCAATTTAAAATTGGATTTTTTGCCACTCCAGAATCCATAGCAGCTTTAGCTACCGCAGGAGCAACATAATATATGAGTCTTGGGTCAAGCGGCTTGGGTATAATTTGTTCGCGACCAAAAGAAATATTTTTTTCACCATAAGCCTCAATAACCTCTTCTGGAATCGTTTCCTTAGCCAAAGAAGCAATTGCTTTAACGGCTGCTAACTTCATTTCCTCATTAATAGTTGTTGCTCTTACATCAAGAGCCCCTCTAAAAATATAAGGGAATCCAAGTACATTATTAACTTGATTAGGATGATCCGAACGACCTGTCGCCATGATAATATCCTTTCTCACAGACATGGCATCTTTGTAATTAATTTCAGGTTCGGGATTCGCTAATGCAAATACGATAGGATCTTTAGCCATATCCTTAATCATCTCTTTTGAAACCAATCCTGCTTTAGATAAACCTAAAAACACATCCATGTTTTTGAATGCTTTTTCGAAGGGAACAGATTTTTTATGTACTGCAAACATTTTCTTTAATTCATCCAAGTCGGTTCTTTCTTGACAGATTAGTCCTTTAGAATCATACATATAAATATTTTCCAATTGGGCTCCTAAAGAATAGTAGAGTTGAGCACAAGACATGGCAGCAGCGCCAGCACCAGAGACTAATATTTTTACTTTTTGAATTTTCTTTCCCGCCAATTCAAGAGCATTTAATAAAGCTGCAGACGAGATGATCGCGGTTCCATGCTGGTCATCATGCATTACAGGAATATCCAATTCGGCTTTTAATCTGCGCTCAATCTCAAACGCTTCAGGAGCCTTAATGTCTTCTAAATTTATCCCACCAAAAGTAGGCGCAATTGCTTTAACTGTTTGAATAAAGAGCTCCGGATCAGAAGCATCTACCTCAATATCAAACACATCGATATCAGCAAATATTTTAAACAGAAGACCTTTGCCTTCCATAACAGGTTTTGACGCTAAAGGACCAATATTTCCCAAACCTAGTACAGCAGTTCCATTACTTATAACTGCAACCAAATTTGATTTACTCGTATATTTATAAACATCATCAGGATTTTCCGCGATTTTTAAACACGGCTCGGCTACCCCAGGAGAATAGGCCAATGACAAATCTCTTTGAGATGCGTATGGTTTGGTTGGGACAACTTCAATCTTACCAGGCCGACCTGAAGAATGATAATCCAAGGCGTCTTGTTTTCTTATTTTTGACATTAAATTTTGTTAAATACTATTAATTTGAATGATTTATAGGCTTATAACCCTAATAGAACTTGGTAAGGATCTTTCGACCCAAACAACATTCTTTCCGGATTTTCTAGCATTTCTTTGACTTTCACCAAGAACCCAACAGATTCTTTTCCATCGATGATACGGTGGTCGTAAGACAAAGCCACATACATAATTGGTCTTATTTCAACCTTTCCATTCACCGCAACTGGTCTTTCCACCACATTGTGCATTCCTAGAATTGCTGATTGAGGAGGGTTAATGATTGGTGTAGAAAGCATAGATCCGAAAACTCCGCCATTGGTAATCGTAAAAGTTCCTCCTGACATTTCATCTGGAGTCATTTTTCCATCTCTCGCTTTTATTGCGAGTCTCTTGATTTCTTTTTCGATTTCCGCCAATGACATTTGTTCCGCATTGCGAACGATAGGAACCATTAAGCCTTTGGGGGAAGAAACGGCTATCCCAATATCAGCATAATGATGCAAAATCATTTCATTCCCATCTATTTGAGCATTTACTGCAGGATATAAATTTAGAGCTTCGGTAACAGCTTTAGTAAAAAAGGACATAAATCCTAGATTAACCTCATGATGTTTTGCGAATGCCTCTTTGTATTTTGATCTTAAATCCATGATTGGCTTCATATCTACTTCATTAAAAGTAGTCAGCATTGCCGTTTCATTTTTTACATGAACTAGGCGCTCCGCAATTTTTCTGCGCAACATGGACATTTTCTCTCTAGTTTGAGTTCTTGTCCCACCCCATCCTTGCATTGATTGAGTGTCAAATCCAGCAGAAAGTGCCTGATTAACATCGTTTTTGGTGATGCGACCATCTTTACCAGTGGGAACAACTTGCGCTGCTGAAATATTTTTTTCACTCATTATTTTTGCAGCTGCGGGCGACGGAGATCCTGCGGCGTAACTTGTTTCTTTTACAATTGGATCTGGATTCGGTGCTTTTTCAACTGCAATTGAAGGTGCTGCTTTGGTTTCTTTTTCTATCGTTTTACTTGGGGCATTTGCAGGTGCAGGTGCAGAAGTATCGATCAAGCAAACTACTTGTCCCACTTTAACTACCTCTCCTTCAGCGGCCTTCAAAGTAATCACACCACTCTCTTCAGCAGGCAATTCCAATGTTGCTTTATCCGAATCAACCTCAGCGATTGCTTGATCTTTGGTAACATAATCACCGTCAGCAACAAGCCATGTTGCAATTTCTACTTCTGATATTGATTCACCAGGACTAGGTACTTTCATTTCTAAATTCGCCATAGTTTCTAATTAATATTATTTTGTTTTTGCAAATGCAAATAAATTATCAAATAAATGTTTCAATCGTTTTTCATGTAATTTCTTAGACCCCTCTGCACATGCTGCACTAGCCGGACGGAAAATTCCTTTCAAATCTACTGATTTCAAATTCAATGACATATATGCCCAAGCACCCATGTTTTCAGGTTCTTCCTGAGCCCATAATACTTGTTTGGCCTTATATTTAGCCAGGACAGATTCAATTTGTTTTTGAGGTAAAGGATATAATTGTTCGATACGAACAAATGCATAATTTTCTATACCCAATTCCTTTGCTTTTATTTTTGCTTCATAATAGAATTTCCCTGAACAAAGCACCACTGTATCGACAAGATTTACTTTAGCGGTAGCGTCATCAATAAGCTCTTGAAAGGACCCACTTGCCATTTCATCTAAAGAGGAAACTGCATCTGGAAAACGCAATAATAATTTTGGGGAGAACACCACTAAAGGTTTTCTGAATTCTCGTTTCAATTGTCTTCTCAATAAATGGAAATGATTTGCTGGAGTAGAGGTATTAACAATTTGCATATTTAAATCTGCACATTGCTGAAGAAAACGCTCCATTCGACCACTAGAATGTTCAGCACCTTGCCCCTCATAACCATGAGGTAGTAATAATACCAAGCCACTTTGCGTTGACCATTTGTCTTCACCTGCAGAAATAAATTGATCTATCATTATTTGAGCGCCATTGAAGAAATCTCCAAATTGAGCTTCCCAGATAGTCAATCCATTAGGTGTTGCTAAAGAATATCCATATTCAAAACCTAGAACACCGTATTCCGAAAGCAATGAATTATAAATAGTAAAAGGGGCTTGGTCCTTACCTAATAAATTCAGTGTAATTATTTCTTCTTCTGTATCCTCGGTTATTACAACAGCATGTCGATGAGAAAAAGTTCCTCTTTCAACATCTTGTCCAGAGATTCTAACAGGATGACCTTCAGCAAGTATTGTTGCATAAGCTAACATCTCTGCTGAACCCCAATCTAATTTATTTTGAGTAATTGCATTTAATCTATCTTCAAATATTTTAGCAATCTTTCTGAAGTATTTCTTTCCTTCTGGAAGCGTGGCTAACTTTTTCCCTAAATCTGTTAATGACTTCTTTGCAACACCAGTAGCTGGAGAAGCATCAAAATCTGCAGTGTTTCCGTGTCGATAACCGGACCAAGTTTGGCTCAAAAAGTCATATACTAGGGCTTTCTCGTTTTTCTTAGACTCCTCAAATTCTTGGGTCAAGAAATCCATATATTCAGATTCAACAAGCGCAGCTTGTTCAGCATTTATATGGCCTTCTTTTTCAAGTTGATCGAAATAAATATCTTTTGGATTCGGGTGCTTTGCTATTAAATTGTAAAGAGATGGTTGCGTGAATTTAGGCTCATCACCTTCATTGTGTCCATATTTCCTGTAACAAAGCAAATCAATAAAAATATCTCGCTTAAATATTTGGCGGTATTCCACGGCAATTTCAATGGCTTGCACAACAGCCTCTACATCATCCCCATTTACATGAAATACAGGACAGCGTGTTGTTTTTGCGACATCTGTACAATAAGTTGAAGACCGACCATCCAAATAATTAGTGGTGAAACCCACTTGATTATTCACAACAATATGAATTGTACCTCCGATTTTATATCCATCTAAATGCGCCATTTGAATCGTCTCATAGACAATTCCTTGACCAGCAACGGCAGCATCTCCATGAATTAGAACAGGGCAAACTTTTGAATCATCATGAAAAACATGATCAATTTTAGCCCTTGCAATTCCTCCAACAACTGTACTAACAGCTTCAAGATGAGATGGATTAGGAGATAAAGTAACGCCTATTTCCTTTCCATTAGCCAAGGTCATTTGAGAAGTAAATCCTTGATGATACTTAACATCACCATCAAATACTGAATCAAAATCAAACTCTTTACCTTCAAATTCAGAAAAGATATCTCTAGGTCGTTTTTGGAAAATATTGGTCAGTGTATTCAGTCTACCTCGATGCGCCATTCCCATAACGAAATAGGAAATTCCTAAATCAGCTCCACGATTTACTAAAGCGTGAAGTGCAGGAATTAGAGACTCTCCTCCTTCGATTGAAAATCTTTTTTGACCTACAAATTTCTTTCCCAGAAAAGATTCAAAACCCGTGGCCTGATTTAATTTATGATAAATATTTAATTTTTCAGCTTTAGTAAAAACATGTTTATCAATCGCTTCAACTTTATTTTTGATCCACTCCAGTCTTTTCGGAGTGCGGATGTACATGTATTCAACACCAATCGATTGACAATAACTCAATTTTAAATGATCAATAATCTTTTGCAAGGTAGTTGCTCCAAGACCTAATTCGCTGCCCGCTTGAAAAGTTAAAGAAAGATCAGAATCCTCTAAGCCATAGTTAACTAAATCTAGTGTAGGCGTATACTTTCTTCTTTCTCTAACAGGATTGGTTTGGGTGAATAAATGTCCCCGTGTACGGTAAGAGTTGATAAGATTGAGTACCTTAAATTCTTTTTGAAAATTCTCGGGAATTACTGACTCCTCCTCATAATTTGTCTTCGCAAATTCAAATCCTTCGAAAAATTTCTTCCACCCTTCATCAACACTTTCAGGATCTTTTCGATACTGATTGTAGAGAAATTCAATTGCATTTATATCGGCATTGCCGACGTAAGAAACCTTATCCATCTTGTTTTAATGCTTTGTTTTACCAAACAAAGTTAAGGTTTTTAGGTGGGAAAACCATTAAAAATATCAATTTTTATACAACTATTTTGGTGCTTTAAAATGATTTTTAGCAGTCCTTAAAGGTAAGGTGTCACTTCCTAAATTACTTTTGGTTACGGGCAAGTTTGTAGATAAATATCACTAAGCTAATTATCATTACTAATCCGCCTAAGGGGGTTATTGGACCTAGGAAACGAATAGAAAAAGGAAGAAGCTCTTTTATGGCTAAGAGATAAATAGAGCCCGAAAACAAAGTCAATCCAATAGCCAATAGCACACAAATCCTTTGAATAGAAAAGCTAAATTTATCGGCATTAAGACCTAATATTAAAATGGCTATAGAAACATAAAATTGATATCTAATTCCCACCTCGAAGCTATCCACTGAATTCTGATCCACCAATTGTTTTAATCCGTGCGCGCCAAAAGCGCCAAGAATAATCGCTAACGAAAAGAGGGAGGCTGAAAAAATGACAATATTTTTTTTCATTTTAATTGATTTTAAAAACAAAATTAAGCATCTTAAATGATTATCTTTGCGTATGATTATCAGTAAAAAATATTTTTTATTTTTTTATTCGTTTGCCTTGATTTTATGTGCGTCTTGCGACTTGACTGTTGATAATTTAAAACAAAAAGGTACAGTCGCAATTGATCCCGACGAATATTATCAATTCAAAGAAATTAATCTAAAATCGACCGATTTAGAAGCCTCTATTTTCATACCCGATGAAACTGCAGGAATCGGAGCCTCATTCAAAGCAAATGTTTTACATTCTGAAGATTTTAAATGGCTGGTCAGTGCAGGTCCAAATTTTGAATTATTTATTGAGGATTACGGTGATTTTAATTCGTTAATGTCAGAATTTAGAGTAAAAATAAAAAGTAAACATTTATTCAAAATTTCTATTATTAAAGACCAAGATAGTTTGGTGATTTACAAGAGAGAGATTATGAATGATCGGCGGATTCATGCATCAAGAATTAGACATGAAAGTTATCACATATATGGGGTTAAGCGCGTCAATGGGTACAACTACGAAATAAAAAACAGGGAATCTGGCAACACCTTGAAGGTCGTTAAATTCATGGAAAAATCAATTAAGTCATTAAAATAATTAAGAATGAAAATTACAAGGGAGGCGGTATTAGCGGTGTTAGGAAAAATAACAGAACCAGAATTAAAGAAGGATTTATTGAGTGCTAACTTAGTCGAACAACTAGAGATTGAGGATAACAAAATAGTTTTAACAGTTGCCATTTCTAATCCAGCACTACATGCTAGAAAAAGAATGCAAGAAGCGATTGAATTTAATCTAAAAAGAGAATTTGGTGCTGAACTCTTAATCAATTGCACCATTAACGGAAAAGTCAAAGAACTGCGTGCTTCGAATCGATCAATTTTACCTCAAGTAAAGAAAATAATTGCCATTGCATCAGGAAAAGGCGGCGTTGGAAAATCAACTATTACGACCAATTTAGCGGGCGGTTTGACCAAAAGAGGATTCAAAGTAGGAATAATTGATGCCGATATTTATGGCCCTTCCATTCCCACCATGTTTGATGTTGTTGGGGAAAGACCTGTAATGGTAACTGTTGGTGAGCAACAACTGATGGAGCCAGTACAAAGTCTTGGAATAAAAATACTATCCATTGGTTTCTTCACCGATCAGGACAATGCAGTAGTTTGGAGAGGTCCAATGGCATCAAAGGCATTGACTCAAATGATAACCGATGCGAATTGGGGAGAGCTCGATTATTTATTAATAGACTTACCACCAGGCACTGGCGATATTCATTTATCATTAGTTCAAACGGCACCTTTAGATGGCGTTGTGATTGTAAGTACGCCACAAGAAGTTGCTTTAGCAGATGCTCGCAGGGGAATTAATATGTTTAAAATGGAAGGTCTGAAGGTTCCTATAGTTGGTGTAGTCGAAAATATGGCTTGGTTTACTCCAGCGGAATTACCAGACCATAAATATTTTATTTTTGGTAGAGATGGCGCGAAAAATTTAGCGGAAGGAATGAATGTTCCTTTTCTAGGTGCCATACCATTGGTTCAAAGTGTTCGTGAGGCAGGCGATGCAGGTCGCCCAGCTGTATTTCAATCAGGTTCTCCAAGCGAAATTGCTTTTATGGAATTAGTTGATACCTTTATATCGAAAATAGTTGAAATTGAAACTGAAAAAAGTAATTAAGTAATGTCTAAATTAAACAAAGAATCCATCAAAGAAAAAGTGTTGTTTGCAATGGAACAAATTCGTCCATTTCTCAATGCTGATGGTGGAGATGTTGAATTTGTAAATATTACTGATGAGGCTGTTGTACAGGTGAGATTGACCGGCGCTTGCCAAGATTGTTCTATGAGTAGTATGACTTTAAAGGCTGGAATTGAAGAAGCTGTTATCAAAGTTGCACCTGAAGTAACCGCTGTAGTGGCGCTTTAATTTTTAAAATTAATCGACCTTTACAAATATATTTTTTGCTTCAGTAAAGAATCTCAAAGCTTCCCATCCACCCTCTCTTCCAACACCCGATGCTTTTACACCACCAAAGGGAGTTCTAAGATCTCTCACCAGCCATGCATTTATCCATACAATTCCCATGTCTAGTTGATCTGCAACACGATGTGCTTTTTTCAAATTAGTTGTCCAAACAGATGATGCTAATCCATATTTAGTTGAATTCGCTGCGGCAAGAACTTCTTCTTCCGTTTCAAATACAGAAATAGTCACTACAGGACCAAAGATTTCTTCCTGATTGGTGCGGCAATCAAATGGTAAACCCTCAATGATCGTAGGGGCTAAATAATATCCTTTATCATGAGGCGCAGGTAAATAAACTCGATTTCCTCCTGTACGAATATGTCCGCCCTCCTCTTTTGCAAGTTGGATATATGAAAGCACTTTCTCCATGTGCTGTTCAGAAACAATGGCTCCCAAATGCGCCTTTGGATCTTGAGGAAAGGAAACAACTGATTTATTAATTTTTTCTATAAATGCGTTTTTGAATTTCTCATAAATACCTTTTTGCACAAAGATTCTAGATCCACACAAGCAAATTTGTCCCTGATTGGCGAAAGACGAACGTACGGTCGTTGTTAAGGCATCTTCAAAATCACAATCATCAAAAATAATAGTTGGATTTTTACCTCCTAATTCCAATGAAAGTTTTTTAAACATAGGCGCAGCAGTGCGCGCAATATGTTCACCTGTAGCGGTACCGCCAGTAAAAGAAATTGCTTTAACCTTTGGATGCCGAACGATTGCGTCTCCTATTTTTGAACCTTTGCCATTTAAAATATTGAGAACTCCAGCGGGCAGACCAGCTTCTGTTGCAATTTCACCTAAAAGCGTTGCCGTATAAGGGGTGATTTCGCTAGGCTTTGCAATAACACAGTTTCCAGCGGCTAAAGCAGGAGCAATTTTCCATGTAAACAAATACAGAGGCAAATTCCATGGTGAAATACATCCTACAATTCCAATAGGTTTTCGGGTGGTATAATTAATTCCAACGCCTTCCATGTAATGAGACTCTGAAGCAAAATGAAGTATCGCAGTTGCGAAAAAATGAAAATTAGAAACAGCGCGAGGAATATCTACATGTCGGGCTAGCGTAATAGGCTTTCCGTTATCCTTTGATTCTGCGGCAACAAACTCCTCCATTCGTTTTTCAATCCCTTCAGAAAATCGAATTAAAATCTTGCTTCTTTCTTCTGCAGGCATCGAGGACCAAATAGGAAATACTGACTCAGCAGCCGTAATTGCAAGGTCTAAATCCTGTTCGTCTGAATCTGGTATTAGACAATAAACTTCACCCGTTGAGGGATCAAAATTGTCAAAATAGTTTGAATCTACAGGGGCAAGATATGCGCCATTGATATAGTTGCTTAATTTTTCCATTCCTAAATTTATCCTACAAATTTGAGAAAAAGAAACTACTAATGCACACTTTCAAGTTCAAATGCTACTTCATTTTTCCTGCCAATCAACTGCCAAGGGGGATTGTAGCCAAAATAATATCCATTGCCTTTAATTTCAAGACCTTCTCTTTGAAGTGATTTTTTTAATTCTTTAAAGCGCTCATTAATCTTTTTATCGTTTACAAATCCTGAAAAAGTGAGCACTGCTAAAAGTTTTGGCTCTTGTTTCACAAAGGATATATTCTGATCAATAGGCGTTGGCATGGTACCTTTAGCATTACTTTGAGGCACAACAAAAGAAAGAGTAGAAGCTGAGTCTGCATGATAAATAACCGGTGCCGTCATTGCTATTTTTTCATTCGTTTGGTTTTTACCAAAAATATAAGAGGCAATTGTTCTAAAACCTTCGCTCGATTTTTGATCATAACTAGACGGCCCTAAATTGGTGGTTGCAAGAAGCATGGCTTCATATTGCCTCAATTCAAAATCTTTATAAGCTTTTACAACTTCATATTTTGGAGTTTCTATATCACTATTTTTCATGGCACTGATTATTTGAAAAACAAAAAAGACAGAAACAACAATAATTAAAGTGAGGAGTACTTTATTCATGGAGAGGAATTTTAGTTTTCTTTTTAAAGGCTTTAATTCTGGGCAGACCAACTGCTTTAACGTAAGGATTGTCAGGATTCAATTTTTCATAATCTTGATGATAATATTCCGCTTTGTAAAAAATAGTAAATGGAACTACTTCAGTACTAATATTATCATAAGTTCCTTTTGATTTTAATTCTTTAATATAGGTCCATGCCTCTTGTTTTTCAGTATCATTTTCATAAAAAATTGCAGATCGATATTGCGTTCCACGGTCAGGACCTTGTTGATTTTTAGTGGACGGGTCATGGGAATCAAAGAAGGCTCTAATTAGTTTTTGATAACTGACCAAATGGGGGTAATACACTACTTTTACGGCTTCAGCATGTCCTGTTTTTCCGGAACACACTTGCTCGTAGGTTGGATTCTTTGTTGAGCCTCCAGTATAACCAGATTCGACAGATTTTACGCCTACAATTAATTCAAATAGTGCTTCTGTACACCAAAAACACCCGCTTGCGAAATAAGCTGTTTTGGTTTCTTTCTTTTGGGAGAACCCATAGGATTGTAAGAAAATAAAAAATATTAAAAATAAGAATCCCTTTTGCATATTAAATTAACTAATGAAATTAAATTTTGTTCATTTACAAGTTGATTAATAACCACTTACCTTCCCTTTGTTCACTGCTGGAATCCCCTCAATCATCCAGATAGGTGCCGTTTGACTCATTAAATAATGATCAAAAAATTGTCTCATTCTTATACTCAAGTCAATTTTATTAGGCAAACGGGTTAAATTATGGTCATCTTCATTATAATTGAGCAGCCAACAAGGCTTTTCTAAGCGACGCATTCCATTATAAAGTTCAAGTCCTTGATACCATGGAACGGAGCCATCAGAATCATTTGACATGATTAATAGAGGTGTTTTTACTTTCGGTAAGTGAAACAAAGGTGAGTTTTCAATATACAAATCAGGCGCTTCCCAAATTGTTTTCCCAATTCTACTTTGCGTAGATTCATATTGAAACTGACGATTAATTCCTGTGCCCCAGCGAATGCCTCCATAAGCAGAAAACATGTTCCCTACGGGAGCTCCGGCCATTGCTGCGGCATAACGATTTGTCATGGTAATAACTTGTGCTGTTTGATAACCGCCCCAACTTTGACCTTGAAGTCCCATTTTTGTAGAATCAATCGGGAAATTCTTGAGTAAATAATCAGTGCCACTCATAATAGCATTGTAAGCCGATTGCGCTGGATGTCCTAATTTATATCGAATGTCAGGCACAAAAACAAGATAACCAGCTGAGGCATATTCCGTAATATTTATGGTGCTTGCTGAAGGTTTTGGAGTGATGTGATTGTGCAAAGTAGCCGAATTTAATTCATAATAATAAATCAATAAAGGATATTTTTTATCTGGAGAATAATCTTCTGGTTTATAAAGTAATCCTTCCAAGGGTGTCCCATCATAAGACTGCCATTTCAATAAAGAAACAGTAGCCCAATTATAGTCTTTTTGCTGTGGATTGGTATGCGTGATCGTTTGCTCCTTATTGAAATTTGAGTCTAATACCATGAGTTCAGGATATTCAAGAAGCGTCATTTTTTTTAAAATAATTCGATCTCTATTTTTAGATCTTGTACAATAATTCACTAAAAAAGGGCCTTGATAAACCAACTTAAAATCTCTATGACCAGCATGCGAAAAAAGTTGATAAATACTAGAAGTTTTCGATTTTAAATCAAAACCTTGTATGTAGGAATTTTCCCAATCCAAATACATACTATCGGCCGACCATTTTTTTATTCTAAACTCAATTTGGTTCTTTTTACCTTCAAAATCTGTCAAACAAGTTAAGGTATTGGATGAAATTACGTACTCCCAAATATCATATTCACTGGTCAATACCAAGGTGTCTTCCCCTTTCATAAATTCAATAGCGGAAATTGGGCCGGGACATTGGGCCTGTCCATTAACATCTTCCTGCCAAACAACATCCTTTACTTTACAAGTTATACATTTAGAAGTATTGAAAGTACTGTCCCACAAATAGAACTGCTGATCACTTGGGTTATAAAAACTAAAATATCGACCACTTGGAGAAAGATCACCTTGAAATAAGGCTGTTTTTTCTAAAAGAACAGATTTTCCCGTTATTAAATTCACGCTGTAATAATCGGTTAAAGCAGGTATTTTCCACTGGGCCTCTATGGAATAAGGCTTTTGAACTTCCCCTAAAACAAAGTTTTTATTCCATTCTTTATTGGGCAACATAAGGGACAACGAGTCATTACTTATTTGATATACCTCAGCACTTCGGATATCTAAAGCAAATAAATCATTTTTTTTCAACGTTTCCTTAAGTTCAACTAATTGTTGTGATTGAAGATGTTCATCTCTGTAATGCCAAATATCAAGATTCACTTTTTCACTTGCCAAGAGGGTGTCTTTGATTTCTGCTTTAACCCGATCCGCTACTCCAAAAAAGAGATGAGAACCATCAGAGGAGAATTGTAAGTTTCGAAACTCACTTATCCCTTTTCCAATGGATAATTTTTTTGAACTCGTATCACCCAATTCAATTATTCGCGAGCGTTTGGTGCTATTTTCATAAAGCGAAAGATTAAACTGTTTTGTTTTTGAAGTATCCGTTGAATTCAAAAATGCTATGTGAGATTTATCAAAATCCCAAACTGGTAATTGATACGAAGTGCGCGAAGGAAAATCAATTTTATTTTTGGAAGTGAAATTAATAAAATGTAATTCGAACGAATCTTTTTTGACTTTTTGATGTGAAATCCATGCCAGTTCTTCACCATCATCGGAAAAGTTAAAATTCGTGACTTGTTTCGCTGTAAATTCAATTTGAATAGAATTATTTATGACCTTTAAATCAAAGCCATCAGTTTTAACCGGAGGTTTGGGCTTTTTCCAAAATAATACTTTGCATTTTTTGGAAGTGGAAGGCTCTGCAACTTCTTCCTGAGAAAATGCAATTCTACCTCCATTTTCAGCAACTTTATACTGTTTTAGTTTTGGGACAGCCAATTGTTCCAAAGTAGCTAAATCAATTATTAATAAAGAATCCTTGGGCCATTTTTTCTTATCAATTTTATTCAATTCACACTTCCTCAAGGTATCAAAACCTGGGGTTATTTTAATTAAAAGCAATTTGCTATCTGCATTAAATTTTGGATCTTTTCCACGAAAAACAGTATCTGATTGCTGCGTATTGATATTGAAATAACAAACAAAACCATCGCCAATTAAAGGACTCGTTTCATAAGCAATCCAAAGTCCATCATTTGAAATTTGTTGTTTTTCAATTTTTTTCCATTCGTAATAAGCATTATGGTCAATGATTTTTTTCTGAGCCAATAGACCAATAGGGAATAATAGAAGAAGCAATAATAATTTTTTCACATCATTTATTTTTAAAATTAGCAAAATACACCCCAATAAAAATTACAAACATCAGCATAATTTTTACGCCTGTAATCGCCGAAGCATAATTCGCAGACCAACCCAAATAAGCAAATAGAAGTGTAAAGAAAATAACCATTACGGGTTGGGCATAAATATAAGTACTTGAGGCTGTAGGGGACAAATAACGAAGTCCATACATCGTTAGTAGATAGGTGAAAAAGGTAACTCCTACAATCACATAAACGATCTTCCAAATAAATTCAACAGGGATTTGCAAAAAATTGGTCGCAAAAGTCTCCGGGATGGTGGGTGGAAAAATCAGGACAAATCCTAAGCCAAAGGTAAACACCCAGGTAATAACGGTCAAAGGTTTATACTTACTCATTAGCGGCTTCGCAATAACTAAATATATAGCATAACTCAAGGAATTTAAGACTAAAAACACATCTCCAAAAATAGAGTTGCTAGAAGTTCCGGCGCTATTCATAGTAAGTGCTATAGTTCCTGAGGCGCCAATAAAAATTCCAAATGCTTGAAGTAAGGAGATTTTTTCTTTTCGAATGAAGTAGGATAAAATAACCACCATAATTGGATTAAATGCCATAATGATTCCTGCATTGAAGGCAGAGGAAAGATGCAGACCGTGAAAGAAGAATAATTGATTGATTGCAACACCAAATAATCCACAAGCGGCTAATAATCCAACATCTTTTTTGAGAATCTTTTCAAAATAAAAAAACCGATAGAGGACCCAAAAAAGAAGACAGGCGCCACTTACCCTCAACAATATAAAAACAGTGGGCGTAAGATACACAGGCATGACTCCTTTTGCGAGAATATGACTTGCGGCATATAAGAGATTGACAATAAATAAAGCTACATGTGCTCTCCAGACAGACTTCATTTTCCGAAAAATTTCCAATGTCTTTTCAAAACAGAACTTCTAAAATCATCTAGTTTTTCTGTGACACCATGATGCTTCAACTTATCCAACAATTTAAGCGTTCCTTTTCCTTGTTTATAATCCATCTCATCCGAAAAAATTGGAATTAGAGCCAAAAATCTAATCGTCTTATCTTGAATTGTAATTGGCATTAAAAACTTTGACAATGCTATTGGATTCGAGATCATAAAATGATTTTGAAGCATAGAACTAGAGAGACTATTCATTTCTTTTCCGCAGGGAAGTGTATGTCCATTGCCCAACCAAGTTTCCTTTTCAATGACATATTTCTTAATTCTTTCTAGCCAAATAAAAACCCAATTCATAGCTGGATTATCAAGAGCTGAACTGTCCCAATAACTTGGTAAATAACAATAAAGTTCATTAAATTCTTCCCCTACATGCTTTTCATGCACCCGCATTTTAAAATCTGAAAGGTTATTGGTGAGTAAGATACTGCCTGTGAATTGATCAGAATCAATCAGTATAAAATCACCATAATCATTGTGAAGTTCTTTTATATGTTTAGCGTCGAAACGCAATTCCAACTCTTTTAATAATGTATGCATTTGGTAAAGATAATCTTGCTATTGGAATGGTGGTAATATAAAATCTTTCTTCTGATTAAACTTGACGCTATAACTGGTATCTGTCAAGGAATATAAAAAAGAAATAAGGTCTGTTTTATTTTGTGCAGAAAGCTGGAAAGCATGTATTTTTTTATCTTGATTCACGCCTTTTTTTCCGCCTTGGCTATAATGCAATAATACTGCCTCTATCGTCTGTAAAGATCCGTCATGCATATAAGGGAAAGTCAATTCAACATTTCTCAAGGATGGAATTTTAAACTTCCCAATGTCTTTTTTATCATTCGTGATTCTATAACGGCCTTTATCCTTGCCATAAATTTTATATAAACCATTATTGACCGTTTCAAAAGTGGTAAAAAAGGGAGCTGGATGACATGCTACACATGCGAAATCGTTGTTAAACAGTTTTAGTCCTCTTCTAGCTGAAGCTGAAAGAGCTACTTTGTCTCCTGCCATGTAAAGATCATAATTAGATTTTGTTGAAAATAAGGAGCGCTCAAACGCTGACAGACTTCTTGTCAATACCCAAGCATCAAAAGGACGATGATATACTTCTTTTGCAGCAGTGGCATAATAGGGAATTCGTGCCAATTTTTTAATTAATTTCGGAAGGTCATTGCCCATTTCTCGATGATCTTTCAAAGGAACTAAGGCTTGCATTTCTAGACTTGGAACTTGTCCATCGTACATTAATGTAGGGGAGAAACTTACATTTAATAAAGAAGAGGCATTGCGAAAAGCGGTGCGCCCATAAACTCCTCGACTAAGAGGCTTGCGATCAGTAAACGCAAAGGCTACCTGATGACAAGAAGCGCATGAAATGGTATTATTAATAGACAAGCGTTTATCAAAAAATAACTTTTTCCCTAAGGCTATGGCTTCCAACGAAGCATTTGAACGGGTTGAAATTGCGTATATTTTTTCTGGACGGCAAGAGTAAAAGCAAAGGGCGAGGCCAATTAAAAATATACCTATTGAGCATAAATACTTTAATTTTCTCATGTCAAATTATACCTTTCTAGCAATGTAAAGCATTTCATCTTTTGAGATACAAAAAGATACAATTTGTTCGGGCGTATAATGCTGTTTAATGTCGAATACATCAACTTGAAATCCTGCTTTTTCTAACCATTGTGGATAATCCCTACCAAACAATCGAACATGATCATATTGCCAGAAATGGATTTCTCTTTGCTCGGGAGTAGTAATACTAGAATCTTCATAAGTTAATTCTCGTGACATGTCTTGAGGAACTTGCATTATTGCCCAAGCTCCTGGCTTCATAACTCTATAGAACTCTTTCATGCATTGGATTGGATCATCAACATGCTCCATTACATGATTACAAAATAATACATCGAATCGATTGGATTCTAATGGAATATCATGAACATCAAAATGCAAATCTGCAATTGGAGAAATTAAATCTGCCGTGACATACTCTAAGTTTTTTTGCTTTTTGAATTTATGAATAAAACACTGTTCGGGAGCAATATGCAGTACTGATAATTTTTCGGCACTGAAAAAATTAGACTCTTTAGTTAGGTAAAGCCACATCAATCGGTGTCTTTCAAGGGTTAAATCATAAGGACAAAGTACATTTTCTCTGTGTGCTACATTAGATCCATAGGACAAGAATTTTGAAAATGATTTTTCGCAAACCGGACATGTTACATTATCGCCTTTATACAACAAGGGAGCAAATACTTTAAAGATATAACTCAAACGAATGAGCATAGGTCTTGGAAGCTTATTCAGTAAAAACTTGTATAATTTTTTCACAGCGTAAATTTAACGAAAAAGAGTGGAGATTGTTTAAATTGATTTGATTCAACTAGAACAAATGCACCAATCATGATTTACTATTATCTTTATAAAAAAAATAAAATGAAAAAAAGGAATACACTGAGGTTTTACCTATTAATGTGTTTACTAGTAATTTCAAATTTGATAAGTGCACAAATGAATCCAAAACCAAAAGCCACCCAAATACCACATACCTTAACAAAACATAATCATCAAAGAATAGATAATTATTTTTGGATGAGAGAACGCGATAGCAAGGAAGTTTTAGCAAATTTGGCAGCTGAAAATAATTTTTCGAAAGACTATTTCGCACCACTTACTCCCTTAGTTGATTCTTTAATGCTTGAATTTGATCATCGAATTAATCCTAATGAAATAAGTGCCCCTTTTGTATTAAACAAGAAAACCTATCAAGTCAAAAATAAAGCGGGATTAGATTACCAGCAAATATTTGAAGTTAGCGGCGTGTTTTCACATTTATTTTTTGATGAAAATCAAAGGGCCCAGGGACACTCCTTCTATGAATTAGCAGATTGGGCTCCATCTCCTGATAATTCCATCTTAGCGGTTTGTGAGGACTTTATTGGTCGAAGGAAATATGATGTTCGTTTTCGAGAAGAGAAAAATGGAGCTTATTTCAAGGATATTATCATTGGAACGAGTGGGCATGTAGTTTGGGGGAACGATAACAAAACCATTTTTTATATCAAAAAAGATCCCACTACACTTCGTGAATATCAAGTGTATCGGCATGTTTTGGGAACAGACAGTAAAAAAGATGTGTTGATTTATGAAGAATTAGACGATAAGTTTAGTGTTGAGATTGAAAAATCACTCACTCAAAAATTCATCTTTATCACTACCTACAGTGCAACATGCAATGAGGTATTATACATTGACGCTTCTGCACCCGAGACAAAACCCTTAGTATTTATGAAGCGCAGTGAGGGACATTTATATGAAATTGGAGATCATGAGGGGGGATTTTATGTTTTAAGCAACTCCAATGCACCCAACAAAAAAGTATTGTTTTGCAATCAAGTTCCTCACAATCTTGCCGATTGCAAAGAATATATTCCAAACCATTCAGCAGTAATGATTGAAAGCATTACCGTATTTAAAAATCAGATAGTGTTGGAACAAAGAGAAAATGGTTTACTAAAACTCAAGATAAAAACAATATCAACAGGGGCAGAATCTTATATTGATTTCAAAGAGGAAACCTACTATGTTGGATTAGGTTTAAATGATGATTACAACGCTGATTTTCTCTTTTATAGCTACAATTCCTTAACTACTCCATCAAGTATTTTTCAATATAATTTTAATGCGGGTGACTCCAAAATTTGGCATCAAAAACAGCTACTAGACCCCTTGTTTAGCTCCGATAATTATGAATCAAAGAGAATCTGGGCACAAGCCAATGACGGGACAAAAATTCCGATAAGTATCGTATACAAAAAAGGAACAAATTTAAGTACTGCTCCCTGTTTATTGTACGGTTATGGCTCCTATGGATATACCTATCCTGATGTCTTTAGTGCTACAAGATTGAGTTTATTAGATCGTGGATTCGTATATGCTATAGCACACATAAGAGGTAGCAAATACATGGGTGAAGCTTGGTATGAAGATGGTAAATTTTTAAAGAAAATTAACACCTTCACAGACTTCATCAATGCAGCAGAATTTATGGGACAGATGGGGTATTGTGATCAGGATAAAATTTATGCACAAGGAGGAAGCGCGGGAGGATTACTAATGGGCGCGGTCAGTAATATGGCTCCATATTTGTGGAAAGGAATTGTCAGTCAAGTTCCTTTTGTAGATGTGCTCACGACTATGTTAGATGAAACAATCCCATTGACAAGTGTCGAATGGGAAGAATGGGGAAATCCAAATAATCCAGATTTCTACACCTATTTACTCCATTATTCGCCTTACGACAATATCAAAAAGATGCATTATCCAGCGATGTATATTACGACAGGGTATCACGATTCTCAGGTGCAATATTGGGAACCGATGAAATATGTAGCAAAATTAAGAGAACTAAAAACAGATGATCATCCATTAATTTTTGAATGTAATATGGATGCAGGACATGGTGGAGGTTCTGGAAGAACGAGTGAAAGATTAGAAATAGCAAAAGTATATGCGTTTATTTTGGATTTGGAAGGGATTACTCAGTAGCCTCTTTCTTTTTATGGGTTCAACTTTTATTTTTGCACAAGACAATGAAGCTTATATAGAAGAATTTCGTGACTCCAAAGTCGCCTATGCAGATCTTGGTTTCAGTTCAGCTCCTTTCAATATATCTTATCCTTACAGCATTGGAATCAATAAAGTAAAATTCAAAAATAACTACCAGCCTTTTTTAGGATTAGCTTTTGCATACAAGTGGTTTTCATTCCGTTTTGCTTTTCCTGTACTATCAAATGCAAGACCAACGATTGATTTTGGGACAACAAGACAATACAATTTAGGATTTGATTATACCCATAAAAAACTATATTTCGATTTAGAATTTAAATATCTTTTGGGTTATTCCATTCAAGATTCATACGCCTGGGATTCTACGACTAGCGTAGTACATCCCAATACAATCAGACCCAATAATGAATCATCTAACTTTTCTTTAAACACTTGGTATTTTAATAATAAACACTTTAAAATGAATGCTTTACAAGGAAAAAGGGCACATTTTAAGAAAGAGGTGCAGACTTGGTATATTAAAGGAACCTTTAATATTTTTGGAATTAACAATAATGGACAAAGTATTTTACCTCAGCAACTTCAAGATCCTAATAATTCAAAGACAAGCGCTAGTACTTATTCCTCTGTAGATTTTGGTGCAGTGCCAGGATATGCCTATGCCAACAGGATAAAAAATTGGCAATTTTCAGGTTGGATTGGGGTTGGAGCTGTAGTACAAGCTAAAGTGTACACTATACATAATAATACCAATGGTTATTTGGGATTAGCACCACGATACGATATCAGATTTATTACAGGATATTCCAATTCAGATTATTTTATTTATTTCGTGACTGATTTTGATAATAAATCAATCCGATTTAATGACTTGGTGTATAGGCAATACTATTACAGCTTAAAACTGGTAGGAGGATTTCGCTTTGATCATCCAAAGGTTAAGATATCAAAAGACAAAAAACAACTTTAAGAAAATTATTCAATTTTCAATCCATCAAGAATAGAGTCATCTACAATATTAGGAAGGGTAACTTGAAGCAAAGGCTCTGCCTCCATGGCGCGTTTAATAGCAAAAGTAGCATTTTCATTCCTTGCCCAATTGCGTCTTGCGACACCATTATTAACATCCCAATGCAACATCATATTTAAATTTTTGTCTGCAGTAAGAGAACCATCCAAGAGCATACCAAAGCCACCATTGATGACTTCTCCCCAACCTACTCCACCGCCATTATGAATGGAAACCCAAGTTGCCCCTCTAAAACTATCGCCTATCACATTCTGAATGGCCATATCTGCAGTAAATCTTGATCCATCATAAATGTTAGATGTTTCTCTATACGGAGAGTCAGTGCCAGATACATCATGATGATCCCTACCCAGAACCACTGGTCCGATAAGACCTTGTTTGATAGCTAAATTAAAAGCTGCAGCAATTTTCATCCTACCTTCAGCATCAGCGTATAGAATTCTTGCTTGAGAACCTACCACCAATTTATTGGCTTGTGCCCCTTTAATCCATTGAATATTATCTGCCATTTGCTGTTGAATTTCAGCAGGACTTTCTTGCATCATCTCTTCCAAAACTTGGCAGGCAAGTTCATCAGTTTTTTCCAAATCCTTTGGATCACCAGAAGCACAAACCCATCTAAAAGGTCCAAAACCATAATCAAAACATAGAGGTCCTAAAATATCTTGCACATAAGATGGGTATTTGAAATCAATTCCATTGATAGCCATTACATCCGCTCCAGCGCGAGATGATTCTAATAAGAACGCATTACCATAATCAAAGAAATAGGTGCCGTTTTTTGCATTTTTATTCACTGCATCAGCGTGTCTTCTTAAACTTGTGTAAACCGCTGCTTTAAATTCAACCGGTGACGCTGCCATCATGGTATTGGCTTCTTCAAAACTCATTCCAACTGGGTAGTAACCACCTGCAAATGGATTGTGTAAAGAGGTTTGGTCAGAACCTAAATCAATTTTAATTCCCTCGCGATCAAAAGCTTCCCAAACATCAATTACATTTCCTTGATAGGCTATGGAAACAACTTCTTCTGTTTTCTTTGCTTGTTTAACCCTATCGCATAATATATTAATATCAGAAATCACTTCATCCACCCATCCTTGTGAGTGACGCGTATGCACGACTTTCGGATTGACCTCAGCGGTTACGCTAATTACACCAGCTATATTTCCTGCCTTGGGTTGAGCTCCAGACATTCCACCTAATCCAGAGGTAACGAATAACTTTCCTTTAATATCTGCTCTATTTTTTGCAATTCTTCTAAGCGCATTAAGCACAGTAATAGTGGTTCCATGAACTATTCCTTGTGGACCAATATACATGAAAGAACCCGCAGTCATTTGTCCATATTGCGTAACTCCAAGGGCATTGAATTTTTCCCAATCGTCGGGTTGACTGTAATTTGGAATCATCATTCCATTGGTAACTACTACACGAGGGGCATTGGTGTGAGATGGAAATAATCCCATTGGATGACCAGAATACATCACTAAAGTCTGCTCTTCCGTCATCTCAGCAAGGTATTTCATTGTCAAAAGATATTGAATCCAATTTTGAAATACGGCACCATTACCACCATAAGTAATGAGTTCATGAGGATGTTGCGCTACAGCAGGATTTAGATTATTCTGAATCATCAGCATTATCCCTTTCGCTTGCGCACATTGACCGGGATATTCTGATATTGGTCGCGCAAACATTTCATAATCTGGTCTGAAACGATGCATATAAATTCTACCAAAAGTCTTTAATTCTGACAAAAATTCAGGCGCTAAAACCGCATGATGTTCCTTTGGGAAATACCTTAAAGCATTTTGAACTGCCAGTCTTTTTTCGACAAGAGAAAGTACATCCTTTCGCTTGGGTGCATGATTTACTTCTGGATCGTAGGTTTTAGGAGCAGGGAGTTGGGTAGGAATTCCCTCTAATATTGCAGCTTGAAATATGGTCATTGTACTAAAAATAAAGTGCAAATTTAACGAATCAATTCATGTAATAAGCAATAATAAAGTAGCTTATTGAGCAGTACCAATTAAAAACAAAACCGGAATTTTAGTTAAATCAAAAGTTTTTTCTTTCCAATCAGCAACGGACATTGTTTGGATTCTCTGACCTGAAGTGGTAAGGTTGGATGCAATACACAATTGAGTAATATCAGCACATCCACTTAGAATATCTTCTAATACATGCATGTTTCGGTAAGGAGTATCCATGAAAATATGAGTAACACCAGTTCTCCGAGTATCCATTTCCATATCCTTCAACTTCTTCATCCTGTCTTTCCGTTCTTTGGGTAAGTAGCCATGAAAAGTAAAATTTTGACCTGAAAATCCACTTCCGATTAATCCTAAAAGAATAGAAGAAGGGCCAACTAATGGAACAACTTCAATATTTTGACTGTGTGCTAAATACACTAGATCTGCACCTGGATCCGCAATTCCAGCACAACCTGCTTCAGAGATAATACCAACATGCTCACCATTAGTGAGCAGCAGTAAAATATTCATCAACTCACTTTCTTTTGTTTTTCGCGTAATGATGGTGAATTGGCTGTCATCAATTGGGAATTCCCTATCCATTTTCCTCAGTAAACGGCGTGCTGATTTTATTTCTTCTACAGCGAAAAAACGCAATGATGTCGCAATTTTAATCACCTCTGCAGGGATAATATCAAGTACTGATTCCCCACCTAGCGTGTTGGGAATTAAATATAATTTACCTGTTTTTATCATCTAATATTTTATTTTTTATAGCATCAGTTGCCTGATCAAGTAGTTCGTATACTTCTTTAAATGCATCCATTCCATCAAAATACGGATCCGGTACATCAAGATCTTCGTTGGGTGAAATTTCATTCAGGATCAAAAGTACTTTTTGTTTGTCTCTTTCGTGTCTTGCTTTGGAAATAATTTCTTTATGATTTGCTTTATCCATTGCATAAATCAAATCAAAATCTTCAAAATCCTGAGTCGAAAATTGACGGGCTTTTAGATCATTAATGGGAGTTCCTTGCATCTTTCCGGTTTGCACCATTCGATAATCAGGTGATTTCCCGATATGGAAATTAGCAGTTCCAGCTGAATCAACTTTGCCAGATAAATTTGCTTCCAAAAGTTTCCTACGCATCAATCCCTCAGCCATTGGTGAGCGACAAATATTACCTAAACAAACCATTAGAATTCGCATATTGCGAAGTTACGACAATCTAGCAAATGAAGAGCGCCCAAAGCACAATTACTGCAAAGACCTTCCCTTCCATTCGGTTTTAAAAAATGGAAGAAGCAACAAAATAAAAAGGGAATAGAAGGGGAATAAGAGGGAATATAGAGGAAACAACAACCACGTTTTGAGCCGCTTGTACTTGGCGAAATAAGGTAAAAAAATAAGGCTGTCTATTACAGATTTAAAGCAAAAGATGAATACTGCTAAGGTCCAATTGTGCTGTATTAAAACAAATACGATCACTGCAATAAATAAGAATAGAAAACCCAATTGAAAAAAACCGAAGAGATTGCTTGCTGAATCATTTACTCTAGGTGTTTTAGACAGCCAACGCAAGCGTTGATTCAGGTACTCTTTGACACTCTTAGGACATGGGGAATACACCCTTAAACTTAAAGCATTGAGGATTTTGATTTCTTTCTTCGCTTTAACGAAATCCTTTAATAAAAATATATCATCACCACTGGCAATATCCTTATGAGATTCAAAATGATCAACGCTATCAAATACCTCCTTATTAAAAAGTAAATTAGCACCGCTTGCGACTATTGGTCTATGAAAAACAGATAAACCAACATTGAAAGCGTTCAATATCAGGGTATCAAATTCTAGAATTCGAGAAAGAAAATTTGGAGCGGTAATTACAAGAGGTAATATATACAAATCGCTTTTTGGAATTTGCAAAAAAGAATCAAAATAATTTTGTTCAAAATATACATCGGCATCCATTGTCAAAATAAAGGAAGTCTTGACTTCAGCGAAAGCTTTTCTCAGCGCAGATTTTTTGCCTTTTTGTTCCTCCATTTGGATAATTCTGAAATTAATACCTTGAAGTTCCTTCTCAATAATAGTGGCTCCCTGGTCACTTGAATGATCATCGACAAAAATGATTTCAAAGGGCAGTGAATTGCTATTTTTAATACTTTTCAAAAGCGCTTGGATTCGTTGAGATTCATTTCTGAAAGGTATCACCAGGGTAATTTGGTCTAATAAATCAATTGCAGAAGCGTATGATTCTCGTTCCTGCTTACCCTGCAAATAATTGCCAATTATGACATAAACAAACAATAAGACTGCATAAAGAAGAAATCCAAGAAACAAGTAAAAGATCATTTAGATTTCATTTTAAGTTGAAATGTCGCCCATAGATTTGGTAAAATAAGATTGATCACCCAAGTGCTCAAAGATGCAAATAATACTGGAGTTGCTTCAAAACCTACTAAAGTTAATACGGCAACAGCAATAGATTCTCTTATAATAATTTTACCTAAGAAAAGTGACGGTGCCAGGGTAACCAGCAGAAAAACAACTGAGATCCAAACGAAAATAATTAAAGAGAATTGACCAGAAAAAGCATAAAGAGCCAAAGCAAATTGAAGTAAAAAAACGAGATAGCGCATAGCAGAAAATCCAAAAATAGAATTCATGGACGGGCCATTTTGTAATGCTAAGGCTGCAGTTTGAGCTCTTTGAATCGGTAATAATTGAAGTAAGGGTCTACAAAAAATAAGAAGTGCAAGAGGGATAATAATTAAAATTATGGTTAGCGCCAATTGCCAAGAAGACAAATAGTGCTGATGATGATAAAAATGCAGATATAATAATCCTACACCACCAATGTTCATGCTAATAACAAACTGAGCATAATTGCCCATCATCGTATAAACAGTCAATCTCCACCGTTCTGATTTAGGGTAATACATGGCACGACCTATAAAATTACCTGCCATTGCGGGAGTAAGAAATCCTGTGAGCATTCCTGCATAGAAAGCTGATTTATTATTGGAGTCATTTTCATCTTTCATGGAGGAAACCATAATCTTGAATTTTTTCCATTCCAACCACCAATTAAGTGGCATTAACAACACAAGGAAGACCAGAGGAAAATAATTAATTGAGGGGATCTCATTCCAAGAGAATTTTTTATTTTGCATTTGGAAATAAAAAACAAGAAGGACAGCAACGAAAGCTAGAATTCGCAGTAAAGGACCTAAAATCGACTTAATTTGCTTAGTTTTATACACAGTAATCCAAAAAATGGTTGAAGATAAAATAATTTTAGGAATTGACCCCGGAACTACTGTAATGGGGTATGGAATTATCCATATACAAAAAAACAAAATGTCCATGCTAAATTTTGGAATCATCCAACTCAGCAAACTCGAAAATCATCCTGAAAAACTAAAGCGAATTTTAGACCGTTTAAATGGTTTAATTATGGAATATAAACCGGATGAAATGGCCATTGAAGCACCTTTTTTCGGAAAGAATGTACAATCCATGTTAAAACTAGGCAGAGCACAAGGAGTGGCAATTGCAGCCTGTCTCAATCACAATGTGCCGTTTGAAGAATATGCACCAAGAAGGGTGAAGCAAGCTATTACAGGAAGTGGAAGTGCTTCCAAAGAGCAAGTGGCCGCTATGTTGCAAACCTTATTGAATTTTGATGAAATGCCCAAATATTTAGATGCCACAGACGGTTTGGCAGTTGCTGTATGTCACCATTTCTCGAAAGGAGTTGGAGAACATAATAAAGCAAAAGGTGGTGGGTGGAAAGCCTTTATAAATGCAGATCCAAAAAGAGTGAAAAAATGAGAAAAAGCTCCAAACAAAGAAACATTCTTCCCCTTAGACAGTTTTTGAATCGACTTTTTAATTATGGAATTTTTGCCCTGATTATGCTGATATTTTCTTTAGGATTAGGGGTAATTGGTTATCATTATTTTGGTAACTTAAATTGGATTGATAGTTTGTACAATGCTTCTATGATCTTAACCGGAATGGGACCTGTAGATAAAATGAATGGAAATGAAGCTAAGGTATTCGCATCACTCTATGCCTTATTTAGTGGAGTGGTCTTTCTGACAACTGTTGCGATTTTCCTTTCTCCTATTGCGCATCGCTTGTTGCATATTTTACATGTTGACGAAGAAGATAATGAAGAAGATTAGGATTTTTACTGATGGTTCCTCACGCGGAAATCCAGGCCCAGGTGGATATGGAATTGTATTGAAATACAAAGATCTTGAAAAAGAAATCTCTGGCGGTTTTAGGAGAACCACAAATAATAGAATGGAACTCATGGCTTTAATCGTTGCTCTTGAAAGCCTGCAAACAGATCAATATCCAATAGAAGTTTATTCAGATTCGAAATATGTTATAGATGCCATTACCAAAGGGTGGGTATTTACTTGGCGTACTAAAAATTTCAAAGGGAAAAAAAATAAGGACTTATGGCTTCGTTATCTAGACTTGCACCCCAAGTTTAAGTTGTCCTACAATTGGGTCAAAGGACATGCTGGACATCCAGAAAATGAAAGATGTGATGTGCTCGCCGTTGATGCAGCATTAACAAACAATAAAGCTATTGATTTGGCTTTCGAACAAAGCGAAAAGGAAGAGGATAAATTACTCTGATCTAATTAGAGTAATAAATCCGTGTTTATCAATCATGGTTCCTCCTAACATTTCACCTGTAATGTGATAAAAATATACGCCATCTGTGTAGGGTTTATTACCTTGATCAGTACCATCCCATAAAGCAAGTCCAGTCTGATCTTTTTGATCTACAACTACATTACCCCAACGATTTAAAATCACAATATTATATGCTTTAAAAGCAGGGAATGGTAAACATACTACATCATTAATTCCATCGCCATTGGGAGTAAATACATTCGGCACCCAAATGTCAGGATCATTAACGTTAACGGTGACACTATATGTATCTGTACATCCTAAAGCATCAGTTACCAAAAGCGTGAAAACATAGGGTCCACCAATACTAAAAGAAGCAGATTGAGGATTGTTATTATAGTAAATAAGGGTTGAATCTGTCCCTAAGTTCCAGGCCCAGCTGACAATGTTAGATCCTGCAAAGGTAGATGCATCCACCACATTAATTACTTCATTAATATCTGCTGGACTAGGCAATGCTGTAAACAAGGCATTTAATCCATCATCTTGAACAGTTATAGGGTCAAGTATAAAAAGAATTTCACAGCCATCAGAATTCAACAAAGTAACACTTGGAGTATAAGTGCCTAAAGTTTGATAGTTATATTGGAAATTCAAATCATTATAAATTATATTACCATCACCCATATTCCAGATTAATGAATCAATATTGAGTGGATTAGAGATTAAGAAATTAGCACCTTGAGCACAAATACTCGCGTTTTGAATCCAATCTGGAAGTCCTTGTGGACCACCAATGGTCACATAATTAAGAATAGTAGTATCATCTGTACATCCATATAGATCTGTGATAGATAAATTCAAATCAAAAGATCCATTGGTTACTAAAGTATTTGAAGGGTTTTCCAAAATAGAATTATTTCCATTTCCAAAGGACCAATTCCAGGCAGTAATACTTCCATAGGATTCTGAAGAATCTTGAAACAAACAAAATAAAGGCGGACAATCATATTCACCTGTAACATTCAAGACAGCGCCAGAGAAAGTATAAGTCGGAATTGCATGCGGAGTAGAAATAATCACCGGCTGTGTTAGGGTATCTAAACATCCATTTCCATCTGTCACGATTAAGCTTAAATTAAAACTCGTGCTTAATGTGCCATTATTATTTGGAGGAAGTGAAACAGAAACTAAGGCGTTGGTATCTGTTGAAAAAGAATTTCCCTCCAATAACCACTCATAACTTATAGGACCTACTCCACTGGAAGAATTGTTGGAGAGAACTGAATCTTGATTGCAAATCACATTTGAAATTGTAAAGAAAGCAGCAGGTTGTGTGATGGTAATAGGGATATTAGCAGCGGAAGATTGACAACCAAAAGCATCTGTTGCGACCATTGAAGCATAAAAAATACCTGTTCCTACGAAAGTATGCGTAATTGGAGTTCCTACCGTATTGGTCACTACAGATGACGCATTATCCGAAAAAGTAGTAGTAAAATATGAAAGCGGAGCCCCATTTCCAATAGCCAAAGATCCATTATTAAAAACGACGGGGAAAGGGGAGCATCCATGATCGTCAATCGCAGACATTACTCCAAAAGGAAGCGCCAAAACTTTAATTGGATGCGAAATTGTAGCAACACAACCCACACTATTACTTACGCTCAAAGTAATGTTATAATTCCCAGAAGTTGGATAAGTATAGGTTGGATTAGGTCCGTTGTGAATTACATTTCCATTACCAGTATTATAAAACCAATCTACTAAGGGATGCGTTGAGAAAGTGGTGCTGGCATCAAATAAAGAGAGTGAACTATTTTTACAAACAGAGTCATTAGATAAATTAAAGGCTGGAATTAATTGAGAAATATTTACGGTTTGGGTGATACTATCACTACAACCTGTTGTATAATTATGAATGACTTGTTCAACCGTGTAGGAACCATAGGTCGGGAAAGAATGGGACGCATTACCATTATTTGGACCATCTAATGTCGCATTATTAATGTTGGTATTAGGCCCACCCGTATTCCATTCCCAAGTCATGGCTACATTATCAGTAAGTTCTCCATGAATTGATGTGTCTGTAAAAGGCAACACTACTGGAAATGATGAAGGATTACAAACAAGATTATTTACTGTGAATTTTGCAATGGGCGCTAAAATGTATACTGCAGAATCAATTCTCAAGGAATCAATACATCCTCTAAAATTGACAATTAGCGTAACATCAAAGTATCCTGTATCAGAAGAAAATTGATAGGATGGATTTTGAATCGTTGAATTTCCTTCTTGAAAATCCCAAAAATAAGTAACCTCATTAGGCAAATGGGGGGTTGAAATGATCGAAGTATTGTTGAATTGAATGTCAGTTTTTGCGCACGATACTAGAGGGCTATAATTAAAATTGACCAAGTCAATATGACCTACTGTTATATAATCATTCATCAGAACGGTATCAACACATCCACTTTGAGTTGTCACGACTAAACTGACATCAAAAAGACCAATTGGATACGTTTGTGGAGGAGGAATGTGACCGTTATAAGTTTGACCATTTCCAAAATTCCATTGCCATGAAACAATTGGATTCGAAGGACTCGGTGTAACTGATGTATCAATAAACTGAACTACTAAGGGATTGCATCCACCTGTATCAAGTGCGTAAAACCCCGATTGAACATTTATTATATGAATCACATCATTAAGCGTAGTGGTCCCAGAACATCCAGATGGAGTAGTAACAGAAAGAGTAACGTCAAAAAATCCATTCTGAGCATACACTTGTGCCGGAGGAGTTTGTCCGGTGAAAGTTTGCCCATTTCCAAAAGTCCAATTATAGGTACCTGCGACTCCAGTGGTATTGGTAAAATTAATACTTGCTGGGGCACAATTTGTAGTAGGATTGGCTGTAAAACTCGGCGTAACAGCTCCTTGGATTATGATTTGTTGGCTGGCACTACCCGCACAACCTGATGCCGTATTCTGAGAAGACAATTGCACGGAATAGGTTCCTGGTGCTGTAAAGGTAAAAGATGGGTTTTGTAGTATACTTGTGCCAAGTCCAACAACATTCCAGTTCCATGTATTTGCACCTGCTGTTGAGTTGTCATTAAAAGAAATCGGATTGCCTACACATCCTACCAATGGAGCATTTATAGCAGTTTGAAAGTTAGAGATATTAATAGGATTGGATTGAACCGAAGAGCAACCATTAGTGGTATTGGTAACAGTTAAACTTATGGTGTAAAGACCTGCAGTATTGTAGATCACGGGAGCTGGATTGTTTTGAGTTGAATTTTGAGTGTTTCCGAAATTCCAACTGTAAGTATAATTTGCCCCTTGTGAAGACGTATTGTTAAAAGTTAGGGTTAAAGGGACGGTACAACCTGCGCCTAAAATATTAAAGCCTACATTGGGAGAAGGAAGTACTGTTATGTAATTTGGTTTAATCTCTGAATCTACATTTCCGTTGGCATTAGTGCAAACCAATGTTACAGAATAAGTTCCTGCGATAGAATAAATATGAGTAGCATTAGATGTTGTTGCAGCGTTACCATCACCAAAATCCCAAGCGTTACTTGTTATCGCTGGCCCACCATTTGCAGAAGAGGTATTGGTAAAATTAACCGGTACGCCAGCGCAAACACTTAGAGGTAAGGCACTAAAATTAGCTATTGGATTTTGGGCTAGAAGGACAAAGGAACAACAAGCAAAAACAATTGATAAAATACTTCTCATGCTATATATAAGTCTTGACATAGATATTTAGGACTCTAAAGTACAAAAAAAAGTTGCCTTCTTGCAAGAATTAAGATTATTCTTGAATTATCGAATTGTACCAAACTTTATCCTTATTAAAATCACCTCCTCTGCGCTTGATTACATCTTCAACTTGCTCTTTTGATATTTTACCTAGACCAAAATACTTCGCTTGAGGATGTGCAAAGTACCAACCACTTACCGAAGAAACAGGCAGCATGGCTAAATTTTCCGTTAAAGAAATTCCAGTATTTAATTCGACATTTAACAATTCAAATAAGCCTATTTTCTCCAGGTGGTCTGGACAAGCTGGATAACCAGGTGCGGGCCTTATTCCTTGGTATTTTTCAGCGATTAACTCATCATTTTTCAATGATTCGGATGCAGCATAAGCCCAAATTTCTTTCCGTACATATTCATGCATATATTCTGCAAAAGCTTCCGCCAATCGGTCTGCTAATGATTTAAGGAGAATGGAACTATAGTCGTCATGATCCTCTTCAAATTGCTTTAATTTTACTTCAATTCCATGTCCAGTTGTTACTGCAAAGCCACCTATATAATCTTTTATGCCCATTTCTTTAGGTGCAATAAAGTCAGCTAAAGCATAGTTATTTTGACCACTTGCTTTCTTCGTTTGTTGTCGTAAAGTTCTTTGAATATTTGCCAATCTTCCATCCAAATCATAGATTTCTATATCATCTCCGATTGAATTGGCAGGAAATATCCCGACAACCGCTTTAGAACCCAACCATTTTTCTTTAATAATTTGTTGCAGCATACTTTGTGCATCATCAAATAAATTTTGAGCTTGGGTACCTACCACCTCATCAATTAAAATCTCTGGAAATTTACCATGCAGTTCCCATGTTCTAAAAAAAGGAGTCCAATCGATATAAGGAACTAACAGTTTCAAATCAAAATCTGAAAAAGTAGTAAGCCCTAATTTTTTTGGTTTAATGATCGTATCGAAGTTGAGCTTGACGGCATTGCTGCGCGCTTCCTGTAAAGAAATTAATTTTTTGTTCTGAAAATGATTGGCATGATGCACACGCATTTTTTCATATTCTTCCTGCAAATTGAGAATGTATTGATCTTTTTTCTGTCCCAACAATTGCTCTACCACTGTTACTGCTCGTGATGCATCAAGGACATGAATAGTTTGACCTAAGGTGTAATGTTGATCAATTTTCACTGCTGTATGCACCTTAGAGGTGGTAGCTCCGCCAATTAAAAGAGGAATCGACAAACCCCTTTCTTCCATTTCTTTAGCAACCGTTACCATTTCATCAAGTGAGGGCGTAATTAAGCCGCTTAATCCAATAACATCTGCTTTCTGGTCAATGGCTGCTTGAATAATTTTGTCAGCAGTTACCATGACACCCAAATCAATCACTTCATAATTATTACATGCCAATACTACACCAACTATATTTTTTCCAATGTCATGAACATCACCTTTTACAGTTGCCATTATAATTTTTCCTGCACTACTCGGTTTTCCACCTTTCTCTAATTCAATAAATGGCAATAAATAGGCAACTGCTTTTTTCATTACCCTAGCTGATTTAACCACTTGAGGCAAAAACATTTTCCCGCTTCCAAATAGATCTCCTACCTCATTCATACCATCCATCAATGGGCCTTCAATCACTTCAATAGGTCGGTCGTATAAAAGTCTACATGCTTCAACATCTTCATCAATGAATTCAACCAAACCTTTTACTAATGCATGTTTTAACCGAACTTGAACAGGATTATCCCTCCAAGAGAGATCAATTTCTTTTTTCTTTCCGTCACCTTTTACTGTTTCTGCAAGTTCTAATAATCTTTCGGTGGCATCAGTTCTTCTATTCAATAAGACATCTTCTACATGCACTAATAAAACTGGGTCAATTTCTGCATAGACCTCCAGCATATTTGGATTCACAATACCCATGGTCATTCCATGCTGAATGGCATGATAAAGAAAAGCAGAATGCATGGCTTCCCGAACCTTATTATTTCCGCGAAAAGAAAAAGAAACATTGGATACCCCTCCACTTACCTGAGCTCCTGGAAGATTTTCTTTGATCCATTTACAGGCATTGAAAAAATCTACTGCATTGTTATTATGTTCCTCCATTCCGGTGGCAACAGGAAAAATATTAGGGTCAAAAATAATGTCGGTAGGTTCAAAGCCAACTTCATTTACAAGGATATCATAAGATTTTTTGCAAATTTCAATTCGACGCTGAAACGAATCCGCCTGCCCTTGCTCATCAAAAGCCATAACAACTACTGCAGCACCAAAACGTTTAATTTTTTTGGCGTATAGTATAAAAGCAGCTGCTCCTTCTTTCAAAGAAATCGAATTTACAACTCCTTTGCCTTGAATGCATTTTAATCCAGCTTCAATAATCTCCCACTTAGAACTATCGATCATTACAGGAACTCTAGCAATATCGGGTTCTGAGGCGATTAAATTTAAAAATTTCACCATTTCAGCGCCGCCGTCAATCATGCCCTCGTCCATATTGATGTCAATAATCTGAGCGCCCCCTTCGACTTGCTCTCTTGCCACTGCCACTGCAGCATCATAGTCGCCCTCTCTGATCATGCGCAAGAATGCTTTGGATCCTGTTACATTGGTGCGTTCGCCGATGTTAATGAAATTACTTTCAGGACTTACTATCAAAGGCTCTAATCCTGATAATTGGAGTGTTTTTATTTTATTACTTTGCATCAAGAAAAGTTATTTGGAATGGGTCTTGGCGCATATTGAGCCGCTAGAGTAGCAATTGCTTTTATATGTTCTGGCGTGGTGCCGCAACAACCACCTATAATATTTACCAAACCTTTATCTAAATATTCTTTGATTTGGACGGCCATTAACGCTGCTGTTTCATCGTATTCACCAAATTCATTAGGTAACCCTGCATTGGGATGAGCGCTTACTGCAAAGGGAGATTTTTGATCTAAAATTTGAAGATAAGGTCGCATTAAACTTGCACCAAGCGCACAATTTAATCCAATACTGAGTAAGGGCATGTGGGATAATGATATTAAAAATGCTTCTGTAGTTTGACCGGTTAGCGTTCTACCACTTTGATCCGTTATCGTACCTGAGACCATTATCGGAATTTGCTCTTTTCTTTCTATAAATACTTCATCAATGGCAAAAAGCGCAGCTTTTGCATTTAAGGTATCAAAAACAGTTTCAACCAAAAGCAAATCTACTCCGCCATCCATAAGCGCATTTACTTGCTGAGCATACGCTACAACCAATTCATCAAAACTTACACCACGGAATCCCGGATCATTAACATCTGGAGAAATAGAGGCCGTTTTATTCGTAGGTCCAATGGAACCAGCAACAAATCTTGGTTTATCGGTAAATTCATTTGCAACCTCCTTCGCTATTTTTGCAGACGCAAAGTTGAGTTCATAGACATAAGAAGATAGATCATAATCTGCTTGCGCGATAGTAGTGCCTGAAAAAGTATTGGTTTCAATGATATCAGCTCCAGCTTCGAAATATTGACGGTGAATTTCTTTAATTATATCTGGTCGCGTTAAGGAAAGTAAATCATTATTGCCCTTTAGTGAGTTGGGATGATCTTCAAAATAATTGTTTCGGAAGTCCTGTTCTTCCAAGGTGTATCTTTGAATCATGGTGCCCATTGCACCATCTAAGATTAAAATTCTTTCCTGCAGTAATTTCCAAATTATGCTCATTCCAATTTTATTTTATACTGAAGAAAGACCTTTTTAGTCTGAAACTTATCTTCTTTCACAAGTGAAATCGGAATTGGCACCTTTTCAAATTTAGCTAGGTTGCCAAGGTATCATAGGGCCTATCCCTCCACCTTTCTTCATAAGTTTAATCGATAAATCGATGCGTAAAATTAATCTATTTCCATCAAAAACAGTTTCGAATAATGATTTTTTAACATAAAGAATAGCGATTTCCAGGAAACGCTTTTATTACACCATTAAGTTCCATTCCCATTAACAAAAAACTAAGGGCACTTAATTTGAATCCGCTTTTTACAGAAATAAGATCAATATGCTGCAGTTCACCTGCTAATAGAACATTATATATATTTTGCTCATCGATTGATAAATCAAAGGTCAAACGAGATTGAACAGGCTTCTTTACGATTTTTTGCCAGTTCATTAATTTCAAAAATCCTGAAGCATCTTGAATTAAGTGTGCTTTTTGTTCGGCAATAAGATGATTGCATCCTTTTGAATACATGCGATCAACATCACCTGGGAAAGTAAATACATCTCGATTATAATCATTGGCTAAATTCGCAGTAATCATAGACCCTCCTTTTATTTGACTTTCAATAACTATAGTTGCATCTGAAATCCCTGCCACAATTCTATTGCGTTGTGGGAAATTTTCACGGTCTGGTTTGGTATCCATTTTAAATTCTGACAATAAACAACCATCCTCTAGCATTTGATTGGCAACTTTTTTATGTTGTGAAGGATAAATTCGGTCAAGTCCATGGCCAAGAACCCCCATGGTTTTAATGTTATACTTTAAACAAAGAAGGTGGGTATGGATATCAACTCCATAAGCTAATCCACTGACAACAACCATATCTTCCTCCTTAATTTCTTGAACAAATTGATCCAAAATATTTTGGCCATACGGACTCATATTTCTAGTGCCTACAATCGAAATTATTTTACTGGGATTGAACTCAATTGCTCCTTTATAATAAAGTAAAATTGGCGCATCAACACATTGCTTCAACCTTCGTGGATAATTTTCATCTAAAAAGAATAAAGTTTTGATTCCTTTTTTTTCGTGTTTCAACAGTTCTTCCTCCGCTATTCTTAAGGCATTTTTTCTATTCATATTTTGAATTTGATTGAATGTGAATCCACTTAAATGCATTAATTCATTGTTATTTATTGAGAATAAAACCTCCAAGCTGCCTGTCTTTGAAAGCAAATGTGCTAATTTAACAGGCCCTATACCCTCCAAATTTGCAGCAGCGATTTTATATAAATTTTGATTATTCATTAAAAAAATATTGTTTACTTTACATTAAGATATGAATAATTCTACTATAAATTATAAGGTTTATTTTCTTTTTTTAAGTGTGTTATTTGCCGCAAATGCTTTAGGACAAGTAAGTGGAAAGGTAATCGATTCGAATACAAAGGAAGGGATTTACGGCGTGAAAATTAGCTCCATTCATGGGGAAAGGGCGCTCACCAATGCTGAAGGAACTTTTATTATAAATATTAAAAAATTTCCCGCTGAAATTTATTTTGCTTGCGGAAGCTATTTAAGTGACACCTTAATAATTTCTGGTAATTATTCAATTGAAATGAGTTTGACAAAACCTATTCAGGAAATAAATACTATTGTAGTAACAGCAGGAAAAAGAGATCAAAAAATTGAAGAGATTACCATGTCAATGGAAATTTTAAAGCCTGAACTCCTAAATAACAAAGGATATTCCAATTTAGAACAAGCGGTTGATCAAAGCCCGGGAGTTTATGCGATGGACGGTCAGGTAAGTATTCGAGGTGGTGGTGGATATGCCTATGGAGCCGGTAGTCGGGTGATGCTTTTATGGAATGGTGTACCCATGCTATCTCCTGATGTTGGCGATGCAAAATGGAATGCTGTACCAATGGAACAAGCATCACAGATTGAAATCATTAAAGGAGCGTCATCTGTACTCTATGGTAGTGGAGCCTTGAATGGAATTATTGCCTTAAACGAAAAAGAACCTACAAAAACAGGAGAGTTTAAAGCAAAGATTCAATCTGGTATTTATGGTGACCCCCGCAGAAGTTCCTTGCAATATTGGCATAGAAACCCAACTTTTCATTTGGCTGATATTTATTATGGAAAAGCTATAAAAAATATGGGTTTCACCATTGGAACAAATGCTGTAATTGATGAAGGATTTAGACAAGGAGAAACAGAGAAACGTTTCAGATTAAATGGATCTTTCTATGTCAAGCCAAGCAAACACGAGCAAATGAAATTGGGCCTTAGCTATAATCTACAGCACCAAGATGTTGGAGTTTTTGTACTTTGGAAAAATGATACGAATTGTTATCAAGCCATGGACAACACGCTATCAAGACAAAAAGCCATCCGATTTAGTATCGATCCTTATATTAAGTTTACGGATAAGCACAATAACAAACACCACTTCAAATCCCGTTATTATATAGTAACGACAGGGAACGATCAGAAAGTATATGATGCTTCCTTTGCTCAAATGTTTTATCTGGATTACCAAATGCAACACAAAATTAACGCACAAAACAACATTACTTTTGGAGCTACGAACACCAATAATGTGGTGAAAAGTTGGGTATTTGGTGACCACTTAAGCGAAAGTGCTGCTACTTACGCGCAATTAGAGACCAAATTAAAAAAATGGGATTTTTCTGGTGGACTTAGATTTGAGTACTGTCAACTAGACTCCCTTACTCCCGATTCTAAGGTGAAAATTAATGCCAATCATTCCATCCCCATTCATCCGATATTCCGTTATGGATTGCATTATGCAGCGACAAAGGCTACGCATTTCCGAGCTTCTTTTGGACAAGGGATTCGATTTCCTTCCATAGCTGAAAGATTTGTCTCAACCTCTGTAGGAGGAGTAATCATTTTCAAAAATCCAGCATTAAGACCTGAATCAGGTTGGGCAGCGGAGATTGGTGCCAAACAAATTGTAAAAATTGGGACTTGGAAAGGAATGATAGATGTGGCTGGATTTGTAAATCAATATAGTAACATGACCGAATTTGTTTTTGGACTCTACAAACCTGATACTATGGGAAGTTTACAAACAAGCAACCCTAATGCTTTAAATTACTTTTATAATTGGGTAGGATTTCAAGCACAGAATGCCGAAAGAGCAAGGATAAGCGGATTAGAATTTTCATTTAATAGTAGCGGTAAAATCAAAGAGGTTGAATTGACAACCTTATTAGGATACACTTATATGAATCCGATCAGTTTGAATTTAGACCCTAGTTATCGTCAGACATTTTCCGACACTACCAGTAATATGCTTAAATATCGCTTTAGACATTTAGCGAAAGCAGACATTCAAATGACCTACAAAGGTCTTAGCTTAGGTTTTTCAGGACGTTATAACAGTTATATGAGTAATATTGATAGGGTTTTTGAAAATGGCGTTTTGGGACAAGAATTGTTAGTTGGTATGCTACATTACAGAAGTATTTTTAATAAGGGAGTTGCTGTTTTTGATACAAGACTGAGTTATAATGTAAAGGATGGAATTAAGGTAAATCTAATTGCCAACAATATTTTTAATAAAGAATATGTGACGCGACCAGGAGATGTAAAAGCGCCAAGAAATATTGTATTACAAATGCAATTTGCTTTTTAATTCAATTAATTTTTCTTTCTTTATACTTCAAATATTGAATTTATGAGTACAAAAGCTTTCCTTGTATCTTGTTTCATGTTGTTTTTCTACGGTTTCTTATCAGCTCAAATAAGCGGACAAGTAATTGATGAAATAAATAAAACACCAGTAGTTGGCGCTAAAATAATGGGTGCAGATGGTTCAAGAGCCATCTCTGATTATGATGGGAAATTTGAACTAGATTGTAAAAAATTCCCTGTTGAGCTGAACATAATTATGTTGCAATACGCAACAGAAACAATAGTGATCAATGCCCCAGGAAATATCCAAATCCCTTTGAAAGAAAGAGTGAAAGATTTCGAGACGGTTGTAATTTCCGCAGGAAGAAGAAAACAAGCCATCGAAGAAGTCCCAGTTTCTATGGAAATATTACGGCCTCAATTAATCGACAATAAAGGTATCACAGATCTAGAACAGGCTGTTGATCAAACGCCAGGCGTATTTACGATGGATGGACAAGTGAGTATCCGAGGTGGTTCTGGTTTTGCTTATGGCGCCGGAAGTCGCGTATTACTTTTATGGAATGGAATGCCGCTTCTTTCGGGTTATGCCGGAGATACGCAATGGAATTCCATACCGATGGAGCAAGCTTCGCAGATAGAAATTATGAAAGGAGCCTCTTCTGTATTGTATGGAAGTGGGGCGCTTAACGGGGTAATTGCATTAACAGAAAAGGAACCAAGTATCATCCCAGAAACAAAAATAAAAGTTCAATATGGTATCTATGACAATCCTGCCAGAGCCTCTTTAAAATGGTGGGACAAGAATCCAATGAATCAATTAGTTGAAGTGTATCATGGAGAAATGAAGAAGAAAATGGGTTATACTATTTCTACCACTTTATTTCATAATGATGGGTACAGACAAGGTGAAACAGAGGCGCGTGCTAGGGTTAGTGGATCTATTTACTTCAAACCTGAAAAATATAAGCGTCTTAAAGCAGGTGTTGGTTATAATTATCAAATTCAAAAAGCTGGGAGTTTCTTGATCTGGCAGAGTGATACTTTGGGGTATACGCCAAGTGGTGGCGCTGATACGAGTCTCGCCAGTTCAACACTTACTTATAATTTGGGACATCGCTTGTTTATCGATCCCTATTTGAAATTCACGGATAAACATAATAATAAGCACAGTCTTAAAACTCGAATTTATTATGCCTATAATGGGAATTTAAATAATCCGAGCCAAAGTAATGGAGCCATTATCTATTTTTCAGATTATCAATTTCAAAAATTATATAACAATGGTTTTTCATTAACTACAGGTGCTTCCAATATTAACAATGTGGTGAAGTCGGCCTTATTTGGAGACCATACTTCGAATAATATTGCTGCATATGCCCAGGTGGAACAAAAAATTGGAAAAATTGACTTTAGTGGGGGAGTAAGGGTAGAGCATTTTATGATGGATGGAAAAACAGGAGATTCAGACTTTAAAATTTCTAAAAACAGTTCTGTGGTCCTTCCATTTTATCCGATATTCAGAGCTGGAGCACATTACAAAGCGGCAAAATATACACATTTAAGAGCTTCTTTTGGACAAGGAATTCGCTATCCATCAGTGGCAGAAAGATACACTAAAACAAGTGTGGGGTCCTTAAATATATTTCCAAATCCGACACTTACTCCTGAGATTGGATGGGCTGCAGAGATTGGAATCAAGCAAGGCGTAAAAATTGGAAATTGGAAAGGTATGTTTGATGCTTCAGCATTTGTAAATCAATATAAGAACATGATCGAATTTGCCTTTGGATTGTACAACCCAATCAATGGCAACTCAATTAATACCGCAACAAGTGCTGGGATGAGTGAATACCTAAACTTAATTGGGCAGGGATACACTATCAATAACCTGATTGGTTTTAGAGCCTTAAATGCTGAGGCAGCCAGAATCACAGGTATCGATTTGTCTTTTAACAGTATGGGAAGCATTGGAAAATTTGAAATAATTTCATTGATTGGCTACACATACATGAACCCATTAAGCTTAAATAAAGATCCGAATTATACCATTTGGAATTCAGACTCGACCAGTAATTTATTGAAATATAGATTTAAGCATCTTGCAAAAGCAGATGTAGAAGTAAACTATATGAAATGGAGCACTGGGTTTTCATTACGCTATAATAGTTTTATGCAAAATATTGATAAAGTATTCGAAGAACCTATTGCAGGATCAACTTATATTCTTCCTGGATTAAAAGCGTATAGAAAGATCTATAATAAAGGTAACTTTGTAGTAGATTTTAGAATTGGTTATAAGATCACAGATAAATACAGAATTGGTTTGATTGCTAATAATATTTTTAACGCCGAATACTCTAGTAGACCAGGTGATATTCAACCCCCTAGGAATTTTTTAATGCAGATACAAATGAAATTTTAGTGAAAGTACTTGGAATAATCCCTTCTCGATATGCTTCCACCAGATTCCCTGGAAAGCCCTTGATTGACTTAAAAGGAAAATCAATGATTCAAAGAGTTTATGAAGGCGCTCAAAAATCTAAATTAATTGATACACTCATTGTTGCTACTGATGATCAAAGAATTTTTGATGAGGTGATTCACTTCGGTGGTAAGGTAGAAATGACAGATTCAAGCCATGCAACAGGAACCGATAGGTGCGCTGAAGTATGCGAAAGAAATCCTGGTTTTGATATTGTCATTAATATTCAAGGAGATGAGCCTTTGGTTGATGCGCGTCAATTGGATCAGTTGATTCAAGCATTACAGGAAAAAACGGTCCAAATTGCAACCCTTGCGACTCCAAAAATTTCTAACGAAGAACTCCACAATTCAAATAGAATTAAAGTTGTTGTTAATGAAAGTGGAAACGCACTCTACTTTAGTAGAAATTCGATCCCCTTCTCTTCCCAAAAAACTAACATTTATCCTTTTTTAAGACATATTGGTCTTTACGGATTTAAGGTGAATACCCTTCTAGAAATAACAAAATTGGAGCCGACACTTCTAGAGAAATCAGAATCATTGGAACAATTGCGATGGTTATTTTACGGTTATAATATAAAAATAGTAACTACTGAAATTGAAACGCCTAACATCGATTCACCCGAAGATTTAGAACTGGTCATGAATCGCATTTAAGGCTTTTTATTTTGAATAAACTTCCATAACTTTGAAGTATGAAAAATTTGGATGAAATTATTGTAGCATTGATTCTAGAACACAATTGTGTTATCATCCCTTCATTTGGTGGTTTTGTAAGTAAAGATGTAGGAGCAACAATCGATTTTGATAAAGGAACTATACTTCCTCCATCCAAACATTTGTTATTCAATATTCAATTGAAAAATAATGATGGTTTATTAACTGCTGCTATATCAAGAACACAAGGAATTACTTTTCTAGAAGCAAATGATTTAATTTCAAACACAGTAACTACAATCCAATCTGATCTTAAATCAGGTAAAAAGGTTTCCCTAGAAAACATCGGAACATTTCATTACAATCTAGAGAATGTTCTTGTTTTTGAGCAGGATCGGTATTTTAATTTTCTTTTAACGTCTTACGGATTAGCACCGCTTCAATTTATTTCCAATCAAGCCACTGAAGTTGTTCAGCCAATAAAAAAGCTTAATAATAAATCTAATGTATGGAAATATGCCGCTGCAGCTTGCTTACTTCCTTTTGCCTTCTATTCTTTTTGGATTCCATTGAAAACGAATGTATTGTCTTCAGGAATGATCTCTTATCACGATTTAAATCCATTTAAAAAGAATATTGCGCAACATTATAAATTAAAAAATAACAGCTACAAAATTAATTCAGAAGAAGATGCCTTTGCATCTTTTGAAAATCAAAAAGCTGAAGCTCAGATTAACGATGGTGTTTGGGTTTATCAAATAGATGCTGAAAATTCATTTTATATTACAGCGGACAAAACCAAAGTTGAAGAACAAGCAATTGTTCCAGTTCAGCAATCAGAAAACGGGTTTAATTATGTTAATGCTGCAGCATTTAATTGTATTGTTGGATGTTATTCACAAAAAGAAAATGTTGAAATTTTCACCAAAAAATTAATTTCAAATGGGTTCCAAGTTAGTTTAATACAAGAGGGAGCGCTTATGAAAGTATGTATTGGACAAAGTAATGATGCGACATCGCTAAATAGCATCGTTGAAAAAGCAAAATCTCTTGGATTAGATCCTTGGATGCTACATTAAATTTTATTTAAAAATCATCAATATGAAACTAGTTACGCTATTATTGGCCGTTTGTTTATGTGCAAGTGCATTTTCACAAAGTACTAACATCGAAGGAAGTTCTTACTTATTTACAAAAATAGCACACCTTGATGCGACACCAGTTGAAAGTCAAGGTAAAACAAGTACCTGTTGGTGTTTTTCAGGCTTGTCCTTTTTTGAATCAGAATTGATTAGAAAAGGTTCTAAAAATCCATCTATTTTATCTGAAATGTATGTTGTGAGAAAATCATATGAAAACAAAGCAGATAAATTCATTAGAATGGACGGGAAAATTAATTTTGCCGAAGGAGGCGCTTTTCATGACATTCCTTGGGTAATTAAACATTATGGAATTGTTCCTTATGATGTCTATAATGGTTTGAATGGAAGTACTACTTATGATCATGCAGAAATGTTCGAAGTGTTAAATGGAGCTGTGCAAGGCACCTTGAAATATCTTCAAAATTCCAATAATGGTATTTCAAGCAATTGGAAAGCTTCTGTAAACGGAATTCTAGATGCCTACATTGGAAAAGATATTACCTCATTTGATTATAAAGGAAAGAAATATACCCCAAAATCTTACGCAGCGGAAATTGGCTTAAATATGGATGAGTATGTTTCTTTAACCTCCTTCACCAATCATGATAATTATTCAAAATGTCAATTGGCCATTCCTGATAATTATAATTGGGGAGATAGTTATAATGTTGGACTTGATGATTTAATGACCGTTTGTGAGCATGCTTTAAAAAATGGTTATACGCTTGCTTGGGGAGCTGATGTTTCTGAGAAAGGATTTAGTTTTAAAAATGGTATTGCCTTAGTTCCTGAAAACCCAGCAACGATTCAAGTAGTTGGAAAAGATAATAAGGGTTACAATGATGCAGGTGCTGACAAAGTATCTAATGCGTTTATGAATCCTGTTAAAGAAATTGCAGTAGATGCAACACTGCGCCAAAATGGCTATGACAACAAAACTACTACAGATGATCATGGAATGCACATCGTTGGATTGTACAAAGATCAAAATGGAGTAAAGTATTTATTGGTTAAAAATTCATGGGGAACAAATAATTTTCCTCAAGGATATTTATACGTTTCTGAGCAATATTTTAGATACAAAACCATCAATATTTATCTACATAAAAGTGGTATCCCTGTTGAAATAAGTAAAAAATTAGGACTGTAATTTTTTACCCAACCTTTTACAATTTTAAAGCATCATCCTAATGATGAAAGATTGGAAGGATGATGAAAAGTCACTGATAAGTGCCTGCCTTAAAAAGGACGAAAGTGCCTTCAATTTTCTATATCAAAAAAATAATTCTTGGTTATATTCCATTTGCCTTCGCTATTGTAAAAACAAAGACGATGCTCAAGATTTATTACAAGAAAGTTTCATATTAATTTATCGGAATTTATCAAGTTTCAATTTTGAAGGAAGCTTTCAAGGATGGATGCGTAAAATTACCGTGAATTGTATTTTAAGTGCTTTTAGAAAAAAAGGCTTGCAATTTTCTTCAGTAAATAACAACCAACTAAATAATGATCCAGCAGACTTTACCTTTTTACAAACGCTTGATCTTGAAGAATTAAACTATTTGATTAATAAACTTCCGGCAGGAAGAAAACAAGTTTTTATGGCATATGCAATTGATGGGTTTTCTCATAAAGAGATAGCTGAAATGACAGGAATAGCTGAGGGAACATCAAAATCTCAATTGCATGATGCTAGAAAACAATTGCAATATGCCATAGAAAATGAATTTACGGTCGCAAAAAATTAAGCTATGAAACAAGAAATTAGAGAAGACGGTCAGGGTAGTTTACAAGATGTTTTTAACAAAGAAGCTATTCAAGCACCAGAAATTGTTTGGCATGGAATTAAAAAATCTTTGTTTTCAAAGAGCTACAAAGGCTATATATATGTTGCTTTATCTATTGTATTAATAGGAGTCCTTACTCTTGCTTGGAATCTAAATCAAGAACCTGCAGCCAAAACAAAAATTGCAAAACAATCCTCAGTCAAAGGGAATAATAGGTCTGTGAAAAAAGGAATTAATGCTTCCATAGTTCAAAATCCTAAAATAAATTCCTCGATTTTAACGAGCGATAATGAAAATACCAATCAACAAAAAGCTTATAATAATGTAAAAGAAAGTGGGGACAAGGTTGAAGCAGCAACTACAGTTCAAGATAATCAATCAAAAGATAGAAACGAAAATTTAGCTTCCCAATTCATTATAAATTCAAAGGAATTTCAAAATCAAATAAAAAAGGATGTTGCAATAGATGAAATTTCCAGTGCAATCAAAATAGATCTAGCACAAGGTATTTCACAGATGAATCAAGATTCATCTGTGGAAATTTTAAAATTGGAACCCAAAAATATTTTTGTAGATAAGAACAATACAAATGCACAAATTTTGCCATTAAAACTTCCTGCATTTTTATCCAATAAATTCTCCTTTACCTTATGTTTGGCAAATGGAGCTAGTTTTCGTTCTATGAAACCTCCTTTCAATAATGATGATATCTCCTCCAGAAACTTCGGGGAACCGAAAATTCATGCCTCATTAAACTCCGTCCAATTTGGCTTGAATTATACAATTGATAATAATTTTGAATTTAATACTGGATTTGCCTATTCAGATCTTCGATTTCAATCACCATGGACTTCAAAAAACCTATTCTTGCAGCCAGGTGAACAAGATATTCCATTTCAAACTATTGATGGACCAGGAAGAATCATTGATCCATTACTTCTGAATGAACTGCAAGGAGGTGATACTATGTCCACTCAAATAAGAATGAATCATTCATCTAGTTTTATGACCATCCCACTTGGAATGAGTTATTATTTTCATGTGAAAAATTGGTCTCCATTTATAAGAGTTGGAATGAACATCGCGCTATTCAATAAAAGTAATTTAGCTATAGAGTTGTTAAATGATGATTTACCAACGCACGTTATGATCTCGACAAATAATCAACCCTCACATTTTTCAATTCAAGAGTATGTATCCTGCGGCTTAGAATATCACATTAAGCCTTCCTGGTCTCTATTTGTTGAACCGAGATTAACGCTTCCATTTATTAATGGTCCAAACAGTCAATCTCCTCCCAATAGATTTAAAAATTTCACTATTGGTGCTGGATTAAAAATTGGGTTGTAGGGATAAGAGTAGAAACCTTAGAGTCGAAGATTCTTTTTCATCATAATGTCAGTCTGGCGATCCTCACCTAAGAGGAAAAGATGCCTATCAAATTCGTGAAAATTATTTTTGGTATAAAAATTAATGGCACTCCAATTTTCTTCCCAAACACCTAACCAAATAAATTCCAATTGTTTTTGCGAGGCTATATCAATTGCTTTATCCAGTATATCTTGCCCAATTTTACTTCTCTGATATTTTCTTAGAACATATATGCGCTCCAACTCAATAGAATTAATGTCTTTTAATTCTACTTGAGCACTTCCAAAATTCAGTTTCATATATCCAAGCACTACCTTGCCACGTAAAGCAAAGTAAAATTCAGAATCTATGGTATTTATTTCAGCTGATAAAGCATCCAATGATAAATTATTTTCCAAATATAAATTCATATTATCAGCGGAGTTGTTAAGTGCAAAAGTCTCCATAAATGTTTCTTTCGCAATATTTTGAAGCTCCAAAAGTTCTGATATACCTATTTTTACAATTACTAATTTTTCCATTTAAAAAAATATTATAGGTCGAAATCAAAAAAATAAGCTTTTTGTTCCTCGTCATCATACCAAAAATACTTATAGTACTCCTGCTCTCCCTTCCAACTGTATAATTGTAATTGCTCAATTTTTTTCTTATTCCACCATGAAAAATCATTTTGAAGTCCAAAGGCAAAGTCACTTGTTATGGTATCTATTTTTAAGTTATTCCTTTTTCTAATTAATGCCTCAGTTGATTTGTTACAATTAAAGGAAAATTGATAGTCAGCATCAATTCCGATGGCATCATCGAAACAATAAATATTTTTAATATCAGGACTTAAAGCTACTTTCACAAAATCTTTAAAGCGCTTTTTATTGAATTCAGTATCGGGACGATAGGCGTCAAATTTGGGAGCAACCTTATCCATGAGAATTTCGGTCTTATTATTTAAATTATGAAGAATGTGTTGAGATACTTCATTTCCTTTATCGCCAATTCGTTCGCACGAAAAGAGAAGGAACAGAATTGCAACAGATGCTTTATAATTATGAAAATTATTTATCAAAATTTCAAAAATGTATACTTTATTGAATTGTGGAACTAAAATTTCCCTCTCAAAGATATAAAATACCTAAGCATGATGTGCCTTAGTACATCTAAAAAATCCTCAGCCTTAATTTCTAACGCTTCAGTAAGTATCATGACATTAACTTGAGCTAATCGTCATGGCGCTCCCACAATATTTTGTTTTGAGATTTATCCATAAAAAACCCTGACGCTGCGGTCAGTATCATGACATTAGCTTGAGCTAATCGTCATGGCGCTCCCACTATATTTTGTTTTGAGATTTATCCATAAAAAAAGCCCCTTCATTACTGAAGAGGCTTCTTAAAATCGGCATCGACTTACTCTCCCACCCTCAAAAGGACA
>Ga0304728_1000078_pt1 | contig 75847 bp, 139 predicted proteins | sample C_130625_MF_Meta_FD_190476 | JGI IMG/M metagenome (GOLD analysis project Ga0304728, IMG submission 190476) | Freshwater microbial communities from Lake Croche, Canada to study carbon cycling - C_130625_MF_MetaG (v2) (version 2) | ecosystem: Environmental > Aquatic > Freshwater > Lake | place... | reverse complement strand
ATAAATTTTAAATTAGTAGTTAAATAATTTGTATGGTTGCACGAATAAGTAAATAGACAATAGAACATTAACATAAGGAGATGAAGATGTACAAAGTGAGATTTCATTTAGCAAAGGGCGAGAACTATATGAAGTGGCAGATTACTGGCGATGCTTCACCTAATAAGCCAAGTGGCAAGCCATTCTATTTCGACCCATCTACTGTGTGTATACAGATGATTAATGCCAAGTTGGTCAATCATGTGGCTACAGCTACAAAGATCAAATGCGGGGCGAATAAGACTGTGTGTGCATGGGTAGAGTGTGAGAACCTAGTTATCTACAGAGATGATACTGCTGGCGGTAGAAAGAACATTGGTTATGTAGATAAAACTTTTCCCAAAACTCATATGCAATTGTCATACAATCCAAGAGTTGCACCGAACTGGGTGGGGCATAACTCTACAAACATGGACAAGCAAGAGAACCTAAACATATATACATCTGGAAGAAAGTTGTTTTACACATCGTCTTCTATTAAGTGTACTAATTCGATTGAACCAAGTTGTATTTAATAAAAATAAATTTGAATAATTTGGGCAGTCAAACGAATAATTAAGTATGGAAGTAGAACTTTAACAAAGGAGAATTGAATATGAGTAAGCTTAGTAGAAATGCAAAGACAAATTTGTTGGTTGCAAATGATATTTTAAGCATCAAAAGTGATATGAATGCGGGTGATTACCAATTCATATCGGCAATTATTACTGGAGAAGGTTTTACGCAGTATAACAACATGACCGAAAAAGAATTAAATTCTGAATTTAAAGAACAATGGGAAAATATTAAAGATAATCCAGAAGTATTAAAACTTGGTCGAGCCGATTGGTTCGCTGGAGATGAAGATGAAGATGGTGACGAAGCAGCATTCCAGTCTTTAATTGCCAAAGGAGAATGAAATGATTACATTTACTAAAGAGTATAGCGGTATAAGCAATACATATAGGTATAAGATTACAACCTTGAAAAAGGATGGACTCACAAGAACCGATTGGATAGACATGGAAGATGTCTATGTCAAGCTTGTAGGTATTGAATCATGCAAAGAAGAAAAAAGGCTTGAGAAAAGAAAACCAGAGTATAAATTCAATGATACATACCAGTATGTAATTACTTGCAAAAGTATATTTGTATATGTACAAGGTAGGAACGAGAAGGAAGATAATAAGATTGCGATCATTAAAAGATGCTTCCCGCATATTCCTTTTCTAAACGATGTTGATCCAAAGGATATAAAAAAAGCAAGTTACTGGGGCAATAGTGATCGAATCTATATACATGATGGAAAGTTTTATAATTGTAAATATGCAATTATGCAAAAATATATTCCATAACTAAGGAGATTAAATGTTGTACGAATTTAGAAATCCAATGCCAGTAGAAACAAATCTTGGGTATGGATTGCTTGTGTATGTTCGAGATGGTGGGGCATTTTCAAATGATGTATTCGCCATAGTCTCTGAAGTAGATGGAAAGCTTCGACATTTTCGTAGTGGTCAATTTAGGTTCTTGCCTAATCCTACTTTTGACATTGAAAATTTGGGCAATATGCAAGAAAAGAAAGAAATTTAAATTTCTTGCTAAATAAAAGTAATGACTAGACGAATAGATATGTATACCAACAAGGAGGGCAATAATGATTGAAGAAAATGATATTTGGTTATTGTATGAGTTGTTTAGTTATGTAATTGAAAATTTATTTTAAGGAGAATAAACATGAGCAAGTTTGTAACTGGATGCCAAGTTGTTTGTAAGTTTTCTGATGGCAAAGTAGAGAATTTTTTGCTTAAAGAAAAATTAACAGCAATTGCTGGCGGGTTTAAATGGGTCGTAAGTGACAGCAAGGGATTACTTAGAGTGATTCTTGAAAAGGAAATGTTTAAGTTAGGCAAAGGAAAAATAAAAATTGGTGACTACGCATACAACCCTGTTTCAGATTGTATAACCCTTATTGATGAAGATGACGATCTTATTTATGCAAATGAAACATACTACAAAGTTCAAAATTACAAGGAGAACAAACATGAAAGTCATAACACTTAACGAGTGCTTGCACTACATGGAATCAATTGGCTATAGGCTAGCTGCTAAAGGATTTGGTTTATTTATTTTTCGGCAAGACAACAGGCGTTTAAGTTTAACCCTGAGTGAACTAAGAATTAAATTTAAGAAGGAGAATAACAATGAACGATCAATTTAGAGAAAAAAAAGAAAAACTTAAAGGTATGCTTCAGACTTTGCACGATTCATGCAGAGAGGGCGAGTATGGATATTGGGATGCTTCTAAAGAAGGCTTTGCTTCTATGGCTGAAAATGTGCAAGACATAGCCACAATATTAAATCTTAAGATTAAAGAAACATACAAAGGAGAAAGAACAAATGAATAATTTAAATGTACAGCTAACACCAGATGAGATATCCATGATAGCTAATAGCTTAAGCTATGAACTTAGTGCGGTTACCAACAAAGATTTAGATTCTTCTTACAAAAAAGAATTAAAAAAGCTTTATGAAAGATTAAGCACTCTTGAGGATGAAATCTAATGATTGAAATCAAACAGGTGGGCAATCAATGGAGAATCAAAAGGGAAGAAGTAGGCAAAGGTTATGCTTATAGGGATATAGATAAGGTATATCTTCATATACTTAGGGGCAGAATGAATGAGCATGGCGTTATCAATTGTGCTGATCTGTATATCTATGTGGATGGACATAACCCTGTTGATGATAAGCACATACGGAGTTTTAAGACTGGTGCTACCTATCTAAATTTAGCTGTGCCAAACAATGAGCTTTACTACAGTATGTATACAATCAAAGATGTAGTTTTTGGAAATAATTACTAAATAATTTGAAGTGTGAAACGAATACTAAGTTAAGGGAAACGGCTTTGCGTGAACTAAGGGCGTTCCTTAGTTCACGATGCTGGACTAACAAGGAGATTACTATGAGCAACAGTAAGTTTACGAGAAATGAAAAAACCAGTTTGTTAATGGCATGGGATATCGTTGCCTTGCGTGAAGATTTAAATGCGAATGACTATCAAATGATTTGTGGCATCCTTAGAGGCGATGGATACCAAGCATATGACCTCATGACAGAAAAAGATTTTGATAATGAGTTTTATGAAAAATATGATGAACAAATTAAATATTCTACAAAAATCCTTCAGTTAGCTCATGTGTTGAATGGTGAACCAATTAATTTACTAAAAGTTTAACAAGGAGAGTTATATGAGATTATCGCTTAAGTACGAACAGAAGTTAGAAAAAAATAAGTTCCTTGATGTATTAGACATTGGAGTTATATCTACAGAGATATGCAGACTTAAGAATCTGCTTAGATCGATTGGCATTAGTGCAGAAGATAAAAGTCTTGAAAAATTAAAATTGTGGAAAGACTAAATAAAACTGTGTGTGGGGCGAATAAGTAAATAGAGACAACAACATTAAACAAGGAGAGTAACATGGCACATGATGAAAAGTTGTATGAGAAGTGCGTAAAGATTTATGAGCAAGATGGGCAAGATGCAGTAATAGCTCATTGCATTAAGATTGGACATAAGACATGGGGCAAATGCGAGCCATGCGAATGTAACAGTCCTATCATGGATGATAATTTTATGACCTGTCTTGTATGTGGTGAATCTACCTATCACAACAATGAAAATAAAACAGTATCGTTATCAATATTCCAATTAAAAATATTGCTTGAAGCTACCAATTACTTTTTGGATGCACTTGAGGATGACGAAGAAGCAGAGCTTGATGTAGATAAGTATGATGTTGCAGAAATAAATAAACTTTTAGAAAGGCTGGTGGCAAATGACAAATAATAATCAATACGACTGGAAGCTTTGTTTTACTGATGGGAAAAATGGTCATAGCTTATGGCTTGACCGAATTACCAATAAGTATTCAATTAAAGATCAATCTGGAAATAGACCCAACAATACAGATGATGGTGTGCTTTGGTTTTATGGTGTGGTTGCTAGCGTTCACACTTGTAAGTTTTCTAAAGATGGCCTTACTGTTGCATTTAGCGTAGAGTCAGAAAGAGATGGGAGAAGCAGTACAGTTTGGTGTGTGTTTGATTTTGGTATTCGTGTAGCTAAAGAGCTTGATATGCAAATCGTATTGAGTAATGACCTTAAGAAACTTGAACCTCTGTTTTGTCTTACCAGTAGTAAAGGAGTTAGCAATGAATTTAACCGATAGACAGCGTGAAATTATAAGGGTCACCCTCAGTTATTGCTTGGCTAACTATGACGAGCTTAATGAGTGCTTATATCCAGAAGAAGATCATAATGAGGTTGAAATACAATACTCTGAGATTGAACAAATATTAAATCTAATTCAACATAAGGAGATAGTATGAAAAAACAACAGAAAGCTTATATCTATACTGTCTGGCCTAATAGTGGTAATTCCGTAACTCTATGGCTATACTCTCAGGCATCAAAAAGAGTTGACAATACAACAAATGTATACCTACAAGGGGATGATGCAGCTTTATTTCTTAAGGAAGTACAAGAGACAGAATATATTTGGGAAAACAGTATAGGTATGACGAAGGATATCCTAAAGAGAAACTTTAAGAATATAGAAGGTCATGTTTCATACATTATAAGTATGTATTTTTAGATTGTGCATTTGACATTGAACATTGCGGATGATGCTCTGCAAAGTGGCAATTTGCACAAAGAAGCATACATTTAGAAGCCTCTTCTAATATTTTTTCCCAACTATGGTTAATTGTACCCACAGCATTTAATGCAAATGATTTATCTTTTGGGTCTATGTGATGAAATTGTAATGCTGCATAATTCTCACAATATCCACAATGTTGGCATAATCCACCATGTATAGCTATTAGTTTTAATTTTATGTCTTTTGCTTTTGATGATTGTTTACTGGTTTTTTGTTTTTGTAGTTTTTTTCGACAATCTATAGAAGAACAATATTTTCGTGGAACGATATTTTTGCAGAATGTACATTTTTTATCTGGTTTTTCGGATTTCACAAGTGTCCAATGGTATTTATCTCTGCAAGTAGGCGAACACAAGTTTCTTTGTTTTCCTGTTAATTCTTTTTTGCAAATTAAACAGTTTTGGTTTTTGTGGGCAACACGATGGTAATATTTAGTCTTGTAGTGTTCACTATAACATTTTTTTGAGCAGAATTTTCTTCGATTGCTTACAAATTGTTTTTCACACATTAAACATTGTGAGAATCTTTGTTTTTTTTCAACAGGATCTTTTGAATTATAGTGATATTTATGACTACATTTATTTGAACAGAAGCTTATTTGCTGGCCGATTAAGTTAATATCGCAAGATAAGCATTTTGAACTTGTCATTTTTTATCTCGTATGTAATTGACCATGAAATCACGAATTACTTCGCTCATGGTCTTGTAATTGCTATCGCACTTTGTTTTAAAAAGTTCAAATAGCGAAGTTTGTAAACGGATTAACATATTTTTTTCTTTGTGTTTTTCGTTCATACTATGTATATACACCAATAGGAGGATTTAAATAAAGTTTCTACTAAATAATTTAACCGATCAAACGAATAAGTAAATATGGGGATGAAAGTTTTTTAATGTGGAGATTTAACACACAGTATTAAATATACAAGGAGAGCGAAATGATAGAAGAACATGAACAAGAATATAGCGAACAGTATGAAGATGGTTTTAAAACAGTATTGAAGTTCTTTTCTGCTGAAAATGAAAAACAATGCGAAAGAAATTTATACAAGTACACAAACTGTGGTGCTTGGATCGAATTTAAGGACTGGGGCATTAAACTTGGTTCTATCGTAGAAGGTTCAGACGAAGGAACTGATGTCTTTGAACTTAAGTATGACGAAGACTTCTCAGAAGAAACTATTCAAAAAGCAATAGATCAGATTGAAGAACAAGCAGATTCAATCTGGAAGTATGCAAACGAAATTGGTGAAGATGGACAGACAGATGAACAAAATGGGCTTGATTTCCCAACTTTATAAGGAGAATAACATGGATCGCAGAAGATGGACTCATAAGGTTATTAAGGACAGCAAGTATAGCTTCATGGATGGTATGTCATACCGAAGTCCATCATGGACAGGCACTCTTGATGAGTGTATAGCTAAGGCTCGTAAGATGGCAGACTTGTCCAATGCTGATGGTGAAGTATTTATCATTAGAGTTATGCCAAGAAAGAAGGGCGAAGCCGTACTAAAAATAAGTAGTTTAAGAACTATTGAAAGACAAGTAAGAGTAATGAATCAACATGAACAAGATCACTACATTTAAGGAGAATAATATGATTAAGACTAGAGATAGACTGTTGGCAGATGTAAAGAAGTTTGTATCTAAGTATTGTGATACTGCTGTATATACCGCAGAGGAATGGCAAAAGAAAGAAAGTCAATGTCATTTCGGTGAGGTTGTATTTGTCGCAGAGGGTGAGCTTTATTACGCTCTAAATGGTCAGCATGGGCGAAAAGAAAAAGATGCGATCATTAAGATAGCTAGAAAACATCAATGCTACATCGAAAAGGGTTTCGGTTGGTCGTGGCACTTTTGTAGTGTGGAAGGATTATAAAATGGATTACACACATAAAATATCTAATCTTGGTGATGGCTATCCATACGAAGGTGAGATCATTGTAGATAGTGAAAAGAATACTTTAAGATGTATTAGCGTATCAAATATTCACTTGGAAAGATGGCAAAGAAACTGGGTATACGCTCTTTGCGAACCAGTAGCTTTGCCCTTGAATAGAAAAGCTATTGAAAAACTTTACGATGTAAGGAGTATTAAATGCTTAAAAGATTAAAAAGGATTGGGCGAGGTCAGAATCGTTATTCCGTTTATGACAATGAAGGTATAAAAAAACAAAACTATTATGTTCTAGCAAATAGCCATAGTGCTGCTGATTATAAAGCTAAGCAACAATTCGGTGAATATGCTAAAGCTGGTGGGCAATTAAGCACAAAAGATTGGGAATGGATGACAGAAGACCAAGAATTTATTGTGCAACCATCTAAGTTTAAGCGGTTGATTGCATCTTCTATTCTATTATCTATAGCATTGGTCGTATCTGCTGGTTTATACAATGTATTTTTTAAATAGGAGTTTAATAATGCCAAGAGTAAAAATGGTTTTAGAACTAGACTTTGATAAATTGCAAGATATTAAAACTAGGATTTTAAATCTTGCTCTTAGAATTGAGCTTGGATCACATTTATATCCAGAAGAAATAGAATCAATAGATTCTACAGTTAAGCTAATAGATATGATTCAAGATCAATGTGTAGATCATCCAGATAATAAATATACAAAAAAACAAGTATATGGATTTTTGGGATCATAGTTATATGGAGATATAGCTCAAAGGCAGAGCAAATTTCTCATAAAAATTTGGTTCTTGGTTCGAATCCAAGTATCTCCACTAAATAATTTACCCTGTCATGCGAATAAGTATATGTAAGTCTGGCAGATATATAGATAAACTTTAGGCTTATATTAAAGGCACACTACAACAAGGAGATAAAATGATTAATGAAAAAGAAATTGAGAATTTTGTAAAGTTAAACAGATGGGATCTTGCTCATCTTGCCATTAAACAAAATGAGAATGAACTAGATAAGTTGCGTAAAGAAGTAAAGGCGTTGCGTGAACAATTACAATTACTTAAGGAGATCAAATGAACAAAGATGCAATGAATTTTATTCTAATATGTTCTTGTGTAATTGGTTTTATCAAAGGTATATTTCCAAGTAGAGGTGACTAATGACAAAATATAAAAAAAACGATGTGGTTGTTTGCAAAACAGCAGAGAATAACTTTGCTATTTACACTTTGGTCGAACCTTGGAAAGTTTATAAAAAATGGTTAGCAGTTGGAGCAGATAAGAATATTTATCGGGTACATGAAGATGATATTTTAGATAAAGATGATCGAGACAATGTTTTAGAGCTAACTAGTTATATTAAAGCGTTATCTGAATATTTATTTACAAGTAAAGTTTATTAAAGGAGAACAGCTATGACACCAGAAGATATAGTAATTCAGAATCATCTTGATAAAATTATAAATAATCCTAAAACATGGATTGTAAAAGACTTTAATCACACAAATATATATCTACATCTTGATGAGATTGATGTTTTAATTACTGCATTAAATCTATTAATTCAACAGGAATCCACAGGGAAACAGCATGATTCCCGTAATGAACTACTTGAAAAGTTATCTGCACTAGAAGAAAGAGAAAGGAGTAGGAACTAATGAAGTATAATATTTTAGCAAATGGAGAGCTAGTAGCGACAATGCGTGGAGATTTTAAGGATGCAAAATCCCCAATTCTTTTAGACGATGAATCAACGCCATACAATGTGGGAGACTTTAGCCACAGACCAGTGCTTGCTGCTAATATGATTCTGTTATGGGAAAACTCGGTTAAGGGATCTCGCAGAGTATCCATACTCACAGATGATGAAGGTGAGCGATTTGTACTGGCTGATATTAGTATAGTTGAGGGTGTATAAAATAGGGATTTAAACTTTTTAAAGGAGATATAAAATGACATCAATAGAAGATAAACCTGTTAAAGCTGGAAGAAAAGTAGTTGCCGATAGCACAATACTTTACAACTTATATAATATTGTAGATCGTGTAGAAAATACTATAAAAGAATCAGTCATCAATGTTTATGCAGATAGATATCGTGTAAACATCTGGCAGGGAACAGACAATCCTTTCTTGCCAAAGGCTGGAACTATAGCTGCAAGCTACTTTATATCTGTTGATTCAAGCGGTAAAATAAAGATGTTCAACAACTAGAAAGCAATCAGATGAAAATAGATGAGGCAATTGCTATGCTTAATCAAGCAAAGGATAGCGGATCAAAAGATGTTATCTTTGCTTTTTGGGAAGCTAAAGAATTTAATAGAAAAGCAAAGAAAACATTTACCAACAATATTGTTTGGTCAAACATAGCTGATTACATACACGACAACATGGATTGGAAGTACATACATAATGAACTACAAAAAATGATAGATAAAATAAAAGTTAAAAATGAGTAAATATTTTCATGTGACAAACGAATAAGTAATTAGAAAGGAGATAAAATGATTTTTTGGGAAGAAGAAATCGTTGATCATATATGTTACATAACAGGAGCCACTAGAGATGTTGCCCATGCAATGGTAATGTCAAAAAGCTTTATATTCATACAAGGTTGGTCAATGGGCGAATCAGCATTAAATATAGCTAACAGGATTTTAAAGGAGTATGTCGATGAAAAAATTAGAAAGTCAAAAACAATTGTTTGAAGATGTCTTTGCAGTAGAGCATATACATTCAAGCAAAAAGAAATTGGTTATTCGTACTGATGTGTTTGAAGATGGTATTATTGTGCAAAAAGTATCTGCTAATTGCACGATGATTTACATCAATGACCTTGATTATATGGCTAAAGGCGATATTCTTGATGGGAGCATTCAGATAATATTCTTTCCAATATCGCACAAAGAATTGGACAAAAGATTTAAATTACTTGCGGAATGTATTTCAAAAAAGGAGGAACTATGTGGTACGAAAACAGAGAAAATTTAGTGGCTCTAGCCAATTACCTTAAGGATGATGGAGAGTGGCGAGATTATAGCACTAAAGAACATAAAGATGATCCTATCAAGCGAATGATCTACTTTTTATCTAAACCTTGGAAGTGGCAAGAAGAGTGGGAAATGTTTCAGAAAACCAAAACTTTTATTGGGAGGAATTAAAAAATGACAGAAGAAACATCATACGAAGAATGTATAGCCCTACCAATAGGTATTGGAGATATGAAAATATATGAACTTTTTGACGGATTAGTTCTTAAGATGGATGCAAAAATGAAGTCTTCCTTAAACACTAAGGCAAACTACTTGGTTTGGAGCAATTATCAATTTTTGGGATTGTTCTTCACAAGCAAAGAAGTTTCTGCACAGCTTAACTCACAAGGAGAAAAACATGAAAAACAGAAGGATTAGTATTACATCAAGCATTGTGAATGGCATTGAACAAATGCTAGAAAGCGATAGTATTGATCAAAACAATTTTCAACCTATTTTAGAATGGGTTCAAAACATCAAAAGATTTCCAATGCAAAAATACTCAGACCTATTTTTTGCAAAAGGGCTGTTAGATAATTTAAATCTTCTCAAGACTTTCTACTATCGTCATGTAGAGGAAAAGAATGGTCTTGTATATCATAAAAGCGTATTGGATGCGTTTATGTATATAGACAAAGTTAATGAAAAGTATGGGGAAGTAGCTCCAGTTGCTGCTGAAGTTGAACAAGAATAATGTGCGTCTTTTCTAAACTAGGAGGGTTTGTGATGACGATGAGGATTTTAATATGCTTTGCTTCTATCTGTGCGTTTGGATGCGGAACGATAGAGCAGAGCGTTTCTACTAGCATTAGCCCATATGACAGTAGAGAAATAGAGAAGGTAAATGTAAGTTTTAAACATTGTTATGTTTTTCCAACAAGGTGATTTATGCCAATAGAAAAAAATAAATTTATCTCTAGCGATACTGGATTGATATATTCAATGTCTAAACCTAAATGGAAAAAGTATTTAAAACTAATGCTTGCCCATAAGTTATCTTTGTTAAAGAAAAAGCAATTACCAGCACCAGAAATAAAAAAGGAGGACATTAAATTAATTGCGTACAATGTATTTGATATTGATAGATTGAAGAATGATGACTGTATAGATACTGTGAAATCAGAACTTTTAAAACTAGGAAAATAAAATGAAAATGTATTTAGTTAATGGGTATAAAGATGCTACTATCAGAGCAGGATTTTTAGAAAAAGAGTGGACTAGTAAATCTGGAAAGAAACTAGTAACACTTAAAATACTTGATCACTACAAGGAACATTCAACAGTTTTTAGAACATATCATCGTGATAAGTTATCTGTAATGAAAGTTCTTGATGTTGATGATGATTTATTAGCAAAGGAGAAAAAATGAGCAATTTAAGCGGATGGAAACAAAACAGAAGCATTACACCAGAAGAGTTTGTAAAAGCTTTTACCGAAAATGATACCTATGAGGCAATTGCAACAAAGCTAAACATTAGCGTATCAGCAGTAAGGAACAGGGCTTATGCTTTAAAGCGATCTGGTGTTAACTTAAATACTAGTAAGAAGAAAGCCAGCGGTTCTTTTTTTGGCTCAAAAAAACTTGATGAAAAAAATGTTTTAGAGCTAAATAAAATCATCGATGACTCGAATAAGTAATTGTAATAATTGTATGGGGCTAGCAATAGCCCCAAAAATACCAAGGAGGAACAAATGGACTTCAAAAAGATTGCAAAAAAGAATGTTAAAGAGTTTATTGAGTCAGTAGATCAGTTTCATTCATATGCGAGTAATTTGTTACATCTCTTGAAGAGTGTAAAATCATCCTTAAAAAACAATGAAACATGTTTTAATATTATGGAAGTACAGTCTAATGTTGAAACATTAAATACTTTTATGGTTAACATGAATAGATTTTATGACAGAGTTGAATTTATTGAAGAACTACAATTCGAAAAAGAGTTTCAAAAATGAACAAAGATGCAATGACTTTTATTCTGATATGTTCTATTATAATTGGTATTATTAAAGGCATATTTCCAAGCAATGGTGATTAATGGCTTTTAGATATCAAACTTCTAATATTTTTTCTTATGAAAATATAGAACTTGTTGCACAAATAAAACTTAAATTTTATAGAAATCAAATGGATCAAGATAATGTAATAATGGCAAATTATGAAGGTAAATTAGAATATTTTTATGCAAAAAATATATTTTCTGATGATAAAGATTTTGATATATATGATTACTTACAATATTTGCCAATTATAAATGTTGAAAATTATACTGAATGTAAGGATATTTCAGAAATATGTTTAAATAGAAAAATGGGAACACTTGAAAGTTTTTTATATTATAAAAAGTCTCAAGAAGAACTTTTTTCTACTTTTCCAGAAGTGACTACAACAACAAGTACAAGCACAACAACCACAACCGTTACAACAACGCCATGTCCAACAGGTGTATCAAGTAGAGTATATTACATAAATGCAACAAATATTTGTGCAGTTTGTGTAGCAACAAATGAATTTGTGTGCAGCCCATATGAAAATTATAATTATGTAAATTGTTTAAATTCAGTAAATAGTATTAATAAAGGAAATACAAATTGTACAACAAGTCCAGAACCAACAACACCTATGCCTTAGATATAAAAATTATTGTTTAGCCATATATTCTTTGTGTTTTTTTTCAAATTCAATTATTTTATCTTTTGGCCCAACATATGTAAATTCCTCTTTTTTATAATGCCTTATAAGGGTTAAAACATGATTTGAAAATAGTTTTAAAATCTTTTGTGCATCACTACTAAGTAAAGCATCTGGCCAAACTTCTTGGCCCATAAGCATTGCTAAACCAAGATCATTATTTTCAGCAGTAACAGGATAAAACATGAGTCCAAGATTATTCGGCCTAATTTCTTCGCCACCAGGAATTAAGTTTAAAATGTACGCACAAGACCAATCACGACATATGTTTGGCCTAGTGTCATACACACCACAACCACCATGATCTGCTCTATCTTTGCAATTGCAGAATGCTGGCTTGTTAAGTTCTCGAACTTCTAAGATGTTGCAACACACATCACAATTGCCACAGGTGTTTTCTACTTGTTTAAGTTCCATAATTAACCTTGTTTGAATTTGTTTAAAAGTATAATATATATAAAAGGAGATCAATATGAAATGTTTTTTTTCAGCAATTAGTTTTATTTTACTGGTTTCTACATCAAATGCTCAACAGATTATGTATAAGCCATTGCAACAACAAGCTTATAGTTATAACAATTATAATAACTATAACAATGCTCAGAGATATTATCCAATTAATCCTATTCAGAAAACTCCAACTGGATATTTGTATTATCCATTGACTAATTTACCACCATTACAATCAAATGGATACACATTACAAAATACTCAACCGTATATTGGAATGTATTACTATAGTCCTAGTTTATGGTTACAATAAATGTTTAACGAAGATGATTTAAATAAGTGGAAAAACTCAAAACCATTTAATCATTTAGTAATAGACAATTTTTTAGAAAACTCATTGGCTATGCAAATAGCTGATGAGTTTCCTTCTATTAATGATGACTTTTGGTTTTATTACAACAATGCTGTTGAAGTTAAAAAAGCCTGTGATATGTGGTGTAAGTTCCCAAAATCAATATACAAAACAATATTTGAATTAACGAGCAAAGAATTTGTAGACTCTCTATCTAACTTAGTTGGTAAACAAGTTTGGGCAGACTATGGGTTAAATGGCGGTGGTATACACGCTATGGGCAATTCTGGAAAATTAAACCCACATTTAGACTACAGCATACACCCAAAGCTTGGACTACAAAGAAAGATAAATTTAATAATATACTTAACAAAAAATTGGGATACCTCTTGGGGTGGAGCTATAGAGCTATGGTCACACGATGAAGAGAATAATAAACCAAAACAGGTTGAAGTTAAAATAGATTCCACTTTTAATAGGGCTTTATTGTTTGATACAACTCAAAATTCATGGCATGGCATATCAGATCAAATCACATGTCCAATCGACAAATCAAGAAATTCAATAGCAATATACTATGTTTGTGAGCCAGAGATTGGAAGCGAAGATAGGAATAAGGCTTTGTTTGCCCCAACAGAGGATCAAAAGGGCGATAAGTTAGTTGAAGAACTTATAAGACAAAGACTTTTGGGGAAATACAAAATATAGTAAATATTAATGTTACTTAAGCGAATAGCTTTTTGTACAAAACATTTACTTTTATAGGAGGATACAATGGAATCAAAAGCACCAATCGAAATCAATGGAGAAAAATATCTGCTGTTTGCAAGCGAGAATGTTAAAAGACTTTTAAGAAAGAATAAGGTTGCAGCAGTGACCATTCTTGAAGAGTTTATTAATAAACCATTCACAAAGCTTGGAACATCTAATATTAAAAGGATTGCAGAAACAAACTTAAACATCTTAAACATTCAAGCAACAGAGTTTGAGTCTCAAGAAGAAATCAAATGTTTTATATTGCACTGTGTTGGTAATTATACGCAAATGCTGCCGATATATCCAAAGAAGTGGTCGGTAATGTTGGAATGTGGGCATAAAGCAATCTTTGATGAAACAGTTGACTACATCTGTAAAGATCATGTGGTCACATGTTTTAAGTGCAATAAAAATAATTAATGCTTTTTAATCTGTAAGAAAAACGCATACATATTTCTTACAAGGAGGTTTGATGTTAAAACTATATGATATGTTTTCGGGGATAGGTGGATTTGCTTTAGGGTTTCAAAAGGAAGGTTTTGAAGTAACTGCTTTTGCAGAGTTAGATAAGTATCCTTCTGAAGTTTTAGCAAAGAATTTTCCAAATATCCCTAATTATGGAGATGTAACAAAAGTAAAGTATAAAAAAGATCAGTTTGATTTGATTGTTGGGGGTTTTCCCTGCACAGACATATCTATAGCAAGTCAATCAAAGGAGGGCATATATGGAAAAAGATCATTCTTGTGGAAAGAATTCTTCCGAGCAGTTAAAGATGTTCAACCAAAATATTGTGTCATTGAAAATGTCTTTATGCTGCTTGGAAGAGGGCTTGAAACGGTACTTCAAGACCTTGCCAGCATCGGGTACGATGCGACTTATACAACGCTCGATGCCCAATACTGTGGAACAGCCCAAAGAAGGCGTAGAGTTTACATTTTGGGAGTCCGTGATGGAATCACCTCCAATAGCGATATACTCCAGTTTGGCCCTCGTAGTACTAGAACCTGTCAACAAAGCGTGGAACTTGTCAAAAAGAGCTTTGAATGGAATTTTAAAAAGAGCATGTGGTTCAAAGAAACCTTTGCCTACTTTACTCGCCAAAGAAGTGATCAGTTTGATGAATGCGGAGTGTCATCAACCCTAACAAAAAGAGATTATAAGTCTTTTACAGATTTAGTAGTATCTGATGGCAACATACGCAGAGTAACACCTACAGAAAGGCTTCGCCTTATGGGTTTTCCTGACGATTGGCATATTGAAAATGCTTCAAGTACTGATAAGTATAAATATAACGGTATGCATGTACCTTCAGTTCAATACATAGCAAGATGTTTAAAGGAGTACGAAAGATGTTTGAATTTGCAAAAATAGCAGAAAAATTTGACGAACATTTAGCTGGACAATTATATTGGCATAGCAATTTCGTTAATCATTTCTTGCCTGAGATTGCATCTGTCTTTATGGCAGAAGGAACAAATGTATATGATTTTGGTGCATCAACAGGTAATGTAGAAGTGGCTTTATCAAGTATGATTAAGTCAAGGAGCATAGATTTTATACCTGTGGAAAAATGTAAAGAGATGGCAGAAAGATATAAGGGAGAAAGCGAAGTGGTTGTTGATGATTTTTTAAATGTGTATATGGAAGAGTTTTCATTTGCTACATGTATTTTGTCTTTATGTTTTATCCATCCATCAAAAAGAGAAACATTTATTGATTCTTTAAAAAATAATTGTATGATTGGCGGTGCTTTTATAGTTTTGGAGAAAATGAAATCCAAGGGTGGATATTTAGGAACAGCTTTAAATAGAGTCACATGGCGTAATAAGATTGAAAATGGTGAATCTTTAAAGATGGTAATCAATAAAGAGCTTTCTCTAAGTGGTGTGCAGTATCCGCTAAGTGAAAAAGAACTTGAAGGATTTGAGTTAATATGGGCTTATGGTGATTTTCGTGCTTATATTTGGTTAAAGGAGTTTTAAATGGAAGAAGAATTAGATTATCATTGTTCTGAGTGCGGTGTTCAAATTTCAGAGTGGATGCTTAGAGATGTCGATGGCGTTACAATTGATACATGTTTAAATTGTGCAATTAAAACATCATTAATGTTATGCCCTGTGTGCGACATAAACATAGGAATAACGAATGTAGATCGTGCAAATAGAATACTTGGTGAGGGATGGGAAGAGATGTGCGAAGACTGTGCAAAAGCATTTGTTGAAAAATAGCCAAGTTTTATTGTGCTAACAATGGGGTATTTATAATGGAAGACTTTAAAAAATGGTACATTTGTTCTTACTGTGCATTTAAATTTTACTGGGAAGGCTTAGAAGATCCAACACAATGTCCAAAATGTAGATGTGAAGAAATTATTTTAATAAAAGAAAATAAAATTTTGTAAAACTTTATGGAGCATAAATGACAATCAACAGAAGAATTTTTTATGCTTGCCAAGCAGTTGGAATTGGTGACAAAGACGGTGCAAATTTTACTGTTGCTCATGGTGTTCAGAGTGTTGGCATAAATACACAGTTTAACTTAGAACAAATTTTTGAAGTTGGGATGATTTCAATTTATGAAAATGTTGAAAATGTTCCTGATGTTGAAGTAACATTAGAAAAAGTATTAGATGGAAGAGATCTTCTTTACAATTTAGCAACATCAAGTGCTGTTGGAACTACCTTATCGGCAAAATCAGTAGCACAATGTTCTGTAGCATTAGCCATTTTTGATGATACATCTGTAGCTGCAACTGGTACAGCAAAAGCTGGTTGTGTAATGAAAAAGTGTGTTGTAAGCCAAATAACATACAAAGTGGCAGTTGAAGGAAATGCAACAGAATCTATAACTCTTGTTGGAAATGAAAAGATTTGGTCAAACAGTTTAAATCCATCAGATGGAGAATGGTATATAAATAATTTTCCAGAAACAAATGTTCCAGACGATAAGCCAGATTTGACTATACAAAGAAGACAGCATGTTAATATTGGTGCTTCAAAAATACCAAATTGCATACCAGCAATATCATCATTCCAATCAATAACTGTTGGTGCAAATATAACTAGAGAAAAAATACTTGAGCTTGGAAGTAAAGTTCCATATTTTAGATATGCGAAATTTCCAGTAGAAGTAACAGCACAATTTGAGATTATAGCAAAAAAGGGCGATCAAATAGGCGTTGTTGAGGATACAAACAATCTTACAGATGAAGAAATAAAATTGGTTTTTTTAAATGGAACAACAATAGACCTTGGAAAAAAGAACAAGTTACAATCTGCAAACTATCAAGGTGGCGGTACAGACGGTGGTAATGCAACAATAACATATAGTTTTAAGACATTTAATGATTTTACGGTAACATAATGAATACTACTGAACAAAAACAAATCAAAACTTTGGAAGATTTTAATTTTGAATTGCAATTTCATTTTACATTACAATACGAAAGAATTAAAAAGCTTGAAGAAGCAATAAAAACTCATCAAGAAGAAATGGAAAATCATTGGTTATATGCTGGTATAGATAAAAGACAAGTTCCCGATTGGGATACCAATAAAAAACTATGGGATTGTTTATAAACATATGGATAGTGATGATTCATATACTATTGTGTTCACAAACGAAATGCTTAAGTCTATTGGTATAGACACAGATCAAAATGATATTGATGTAAAAATAGTTGTTGAAAATGGAACTATTAAAGTATTGAGAAAAGAAGATGTTGGTTGATAACTACATTTGTGCATTTTTTCAATATATATGTTATACAATATTGTATTTGCTTATAATAAAATTAATGAAAGAAATATTAAATGAGGATTCTGATAAATTTTTTTGAGTGTTGAACGAATAACAATATGTGTAAGGAATACATAACCCAAGGAGAAAAGATATGATGATTTACAATTGGCTTTTTGGCAAGGAAAAAAAGAATTGTGGAGGTTGCAAATTAAAGCAACAAGATAAATCAATAGCAGAATTTGTTTCTGAGCTTAACTTATTAAAAGCTAAATTTAATGATTTAGAGTTAGATTATATTGAGTTAGAAAACATTAATGCTTCTTTAAGTTCTGATAATGAGGAACTAAAAACTAAAAACAACGAACTAATATCTATGCTATTAAAAGTATCTGATATAGCAAGAGTTGGTGTTGAATGTAATAAAAAAGGATATTAACTGAAATTATAAGGTGTCTGGACCAATGACGGTGGGAAAGGTCTTACTAGTTGTGTTGACTAGAGACACCTTGTAATAAACTTAGGGGGAATTAATATGGAAATTGGAAGTTTGGTTTTTGCTAGAAAATTGAATGAAGCTTTTACTATTTATACCGATTCTGGTAATATAGAGGTTACCATTAAAGAAATAAATACATATTCAAATCAAGTTAGATTGCGTATTAAAGCACCAAAAAACATTAAAATCATGCGAGATAATGCAGTTGATTTAAAACCAAAAGATATATTGTTCACACCAACAATTCCAAGATCGGAGAAAAGATGAACAGAAGACATTTTATAAAACATACGGCTGGTATTTCTGCACTTTCTTTTGTGGGCAAAGTTAAAGCACAAGAAGAAACACTTAAAAAGTCTGGAAAAAAACTTATTGTGTTGTGGATGGGCGGTGGTCCTAGTCATATGGATCTTTGGGATTTAAAACAGGGGCAAGCAAATGGTGGTGAATTTAAACAAATACTCACTTCAGCAAATGGAGTTAGCATTAGTGAAGTTCTTCCAACAATCGCTTCTCAGTTTCACAATTTAGTTGCTGTTCGATCTCTTGTGACCAACGAAGGAAGTCATGAGAGAGGAACCGTTTTAATGAATACTGGGCATCAACCAAGCGTTGTTGTGCAGTATCCATCCATTGGATCGGTAACATCTTCTCTTTTAACATCAAAAGAACTACCACTGCCAGGATTTATTGGTATTGGAAATTCAGCACAAAGAATTGGGCCAGGATTTTTAGGAACAAACCTAGCACCATTTACAGTACAAAATGCTGGAACTCCACCAGAAAACATTAAAGCACCAAAGGAAATAGATGATGAAGAAAGACTTAGGAGAAGACAAAGACTGTTTTATACATTGGAAGACGATTTTTCGGAAAGAATTGCACCTCATATTAAAAATAGTGTGGCTAGAGAAGCTATGGGCAATCATGCTCAATCTCATTCTAATATCTATGGCAAAGCCTTTGATCTTACACTATCTCCGTTAAAAACAATATTTGAACTAAAAGACGAAAATCCTAAAACGATTGAGTCTTATGGTGGTAGAGGAAATAACTTTGGAATGGGTTGTCTTCTTGCTAGAAAGTTAATTTCTAAAGGAGTTAGCTGTGTACAAATCGATTTGGGTGGATGGGATAATCATAGCAATATCTTTAGTGCTATTAGGAATGGGAATGGGAATCGTCTTGATATGGGCATGGGATATTTGGTCAAGGACTTGGTAGATATGGGTATGTGGAAAGATACTGTAGTTATGTGGATGGGAGAGTTTGGTCGTACACCCAAGATTAATCAAAATGGTGGGCGTGATCATTGGGCCAGATGTTGGTCTGTGGTTCTTGGTGGTGGTACTATCCAAGGTGGACAGGTTTATGGTTCTACAACCGCTGATGGTATGGATATTAAAGACAAACCTTGCAGTATTTCAGATGTTTATGCTACAGTATACAAAGCTTTGGGTTTAGACCCAATGTTCCAAATTAGGGATAATTTAGGGCGACCAATACCTATATCAGAAGGAAAGGCTTTAGATATATTTTGATTAATTACTCTTTATGTTTATTTGGTCAATTTGAAAATTCTGTTGAAGAATCTACAAATAGTTTGCGTAGGTATTCAACAGGATTACTTGAGCATTTTTTAAAATTAAACCATGTTGATTTAAAAGTTGTTCAATTTGATTGGAAAACAGAGCACAATCCAGAAAAAACTTTTGAAAAAATTCCAAAGTGCGATTTTTTATTAACAACTCTATACACATTAAATGTTTTAAATAATCATCATTTAGCAAAAGAAAAAGTTAATTATAAAACCTCAACATTTTTAGAAAATAAAAGTTTGTGGGATTATTCATTTGGAAATCTAAGGGAAAGTTCTCCAGATTGCTATATCCCATACCCTTGTTCAAAAAAATTTTTTAAATATAAAGAAAAAATACCAAAAACAATTCTTTTAGATGACCATAATCCAGAAATAGGTTTTGGAAAAGACATATCTGTAGAAATAACAGATTGGTTAACTGAACTTGTAGAACAAGGTTATAAACTTTATCAGCTAACAAAAAAAAATGATGTGCCAAATTCAAAAATTATAGAACCAATATTTAAATGTAATTATAAAGAGTACATGGAAAAAACATCTCAAATTGAATCGTTTATAATGACTCATCCCGGAGCTTATGAGAATTCTGTAATAGATATGGTTCCAAGAGGAATAAGAGTATTAGTTCCCATAGATCAGGGAACATTTAAAAGATATGATAAGACAGAAGGTTTTATTCCAATGGAAATAATCAAAGATTTTGAATTAGGCACATTTAAAAATAAAGAACAATTAATAAATTTAATTAAAAAACCAATTGACAATTCAAATGTTGAAAAGCATATATCTATGATGACAGATATAGAAGAAGTTGTTTTAACAATAGACAAAGTTTTTCAAGATATAGTAAAAAAAATAGCAAAACATATTGATTATAAAATTTTTTTTGATAACCTAAATCTTTAACAGGAAGAACGAATGTGTTAGTATCTAACATATTGTTTTGTTAGAAAGTTTAAAACCTTTAAGGAGGAAGATTTATGTTTGATTTATTGTTGGCAACATCGATTGCCTTTGGTTCTGAATCTGTTAATGCTATTGGACTTCGTTCTAAGTCCAGTTGTTCTGGTGGCGTTTGTTCATCTTCTGCACCTATTGCAGTTGAATCTAATAAAAAACCAGAAACAAAGGTTGTTGTTGATTTGCAAAAACAATCTAAATTTAAAAGCATTATTCGTGGAAAGAAATGTAAGTAAAAATAAATGTAAAAGGGGGGCTTTTGCCCCCTTTTTATATTAAAATGGACAGTAAAAATGAAAAAAGAACTAATAAATAGCTGGCAACCTAGCAATAAAAAAAAAATAGATTTAAGCAATTTAAATATTGATGGTTATAAAATAAATAATAGCAATGCAACTTTTTTAGGCAAACGATATGAAAAAATTTTTAAACCATTAACAGGACTTTCTTTATATAATATCCTGACAAATGAAGAAGTGTTAAAATCATCAGAAGTTTTAAAATCACACATTAAAAAAATTAAAGAAAATAATTCAAGTTTAAAAGATTTTGAAATTTGTGATCTTGAAAATTTTCAAAGAATGTTAGAAATTTATGGCAATAATGGATTTTGCTTATATTCTTGGTACTAATATGTATAACGCATATATTCAATATATTAACAACAACATGGAAATTTCTAAAAAACATGTTGGAAAAATAGAAAATTCTGAAGATATAGCCACAAAAGTTATTCAAGACATATATATGTTAGAATATATGTATATGCCAATGGCAATTTTAATAGTTGAAGAAGATGGAAAAATAATATTAAAGTATTCAATAGAAAAAATTAATGAAAAGTTTTTTCTTGTTTCGAGGTAAAAATGAACATTGATTCCTTAGTAGAAAGATTAAATAAAAAAATAAAAGATAGCATTACATTTAGAAAAACAGATGAAAAGATATTATTGATTTATTATAAAAACGAATCATATAAAAGATTTTTAACAAATCAAATTTTACAATTCTGCAATGAAAACAAATTAGAAATATTTAATGTATCTCCATATAAATATGATATTGTTAATTCATGTCACTTATATAAAGAGAGTGATTTTTATTTAAATATGTTTTATGAAATAAAGATAAGTAAAAAAGCAGAGTATAATAATGTTGTTATTTTTAAGGATATTGATTCTTTTATTTCTGATGACAAAACAATTGGTTTAGTAGAATACATAAATGATTTTAAAAGATCTATCAATGATAATACAAAATTTATAATTGTTATGACAAATAAACGACAAATAATGAAACCGTTTTGTAAAAGCGATCCAAGTTTTTTGGGCATTGATTTTTATGGTTGTTTAACAGAAGCAGCATTTTTTGATGTTTCTAAAAAAACTCCAGAAGAATCTTTAAAAGAATTAACTCAAGATGAAAATAAATTAGGAGAAATAAATGAGGATTGATGTTTTGTCAAGAATGAGTTTTAAATCTGGAACACTAATCTTAATTCAAATTGAAGACTTGAAAAGATTAATAGATAAAAAAATCAACAAGAAGATAGATGAATATGAAATAATATGTGATGTAGTTGAAAATGGTGGTGAAATGGTTAGCATGGACCCATACGAAAATGTTTCCATAGGAAAAATGTACACTCTTGATGAAGACGGTGGAAATTCTACAATTTTAAGGGTTGGACCAGTTATAAACAAATCAAAAAGACTTTTAGATACTGGTGAAAAAACAGCACAAGAATACTGCATATACAAAAAAAACAAGGAAAACATAGACATGAGCGAAATAGGAGATTTTTTTATGAAAGAATTAGAGAACTATAAAAGGGAGATGCTTTAAGGTGAAAACTGATAAAATAACAACTAGAATTGAAAATGGTAATAGTTTAGCAGATAAAGTTGCTAAATATTTAAACTTTAGATTTAAGTACGAATTTGAAAAAGCTTCTATTGAAGAAGATAAAAAGTTAATGATTGATTATAAGTGCAAAAAGACTAATAAAACTGCACAAATGAAGTGTCGTGAAAATAAATCTGACATTATTTATGAGGCAAAAAGATTTTATTCTACTGATGGTTCATCTTATGAAGAAGCAAATGGTAGAGATGTTCGAACTGAAGCAACATTGTATGTGTGTTTGTCCGCAGACAAGCGTAAAATCATAGTTGCAGAAACAGAAGCAATTAAAAAAATAGTTCAAAAAGAAATTCAAAAATTAGAAATAACACTTAATCAAGTTAAACAATACGAAGAAGAATGTCAGAACAACAGAAACAAAACAAAAAAACTTTTATCTAATAAATCTAGAATTGAAGTATGGTTTAAAGTTGACGAGGGAGTAGATTCAAGGCATTATAGTAAATTGCTTGTTTTTATACCTTATTCTGCTATATTTGAATCTGTGGTAATTGATTTAAAAAGTCACGAAAACATTGAAGATGAAAGGACTTGGAAAAATGGATAATGAAATCATATTTAATCAAAGAATACCTAGTTTGCTTGTTGTTGACAACTTTTATAAAGATCCAGATTGGATAGTTGAAAAAACAAAAGATTTTGATTTTAAAGAAGAAAACAAATTCTACAAAGGAAAAAGAACAACAGGTTGTTTGTTTCCTTATGTAAAAGAAGAATTTGAAAAGTTGTTGCAAGTAGAAATAGTAGATTGGTTAAATCAACCAATGAATGGTGTTTTTCAAATAACATCTGGAAATGACCCATTAGTATGGCATAGTGATTCACAAGACTATGCAGCAGCAGTATACTTAACTAAAGATGGCCCAACAAATGCTGGAACATCATTTTGGAAAGATAAAAAATATGGCTGTAGAAGACCACCAAGTCATCCATTGGAAAATAGAGAAGACATAAATGAATCAGACATATACACACAGCATAGCTTATTAAATGAAGATAGTTGGGAGTTAGTAGACAGAGTTGGGTCTGTATATAACAGACTAGTTCTTTGGGATGGAAAAATGATTCACTCAGCCACAATGTACGGTGAGTTTTCTAGGTTAGTTCAACTATTCTTTTTTAATGTGAAAAAATAAATGCCATACTTTTCTATAGTTACGCCAACGCACAATACTCAATTCCTTGCTAGACTTTCTCGCTCTATAGCAAGGCAAACATTTAAAGATTTTGAATGGGTAATTGTTCCTAATGGAAATGCCAATATTGATGTTGAGTCTTTGGATTTTAAACCAAGGATTGTAGTATCAAAAAATCCTGATTCAAAATTAATTGGACTCTTCAAAAAAGAAGGGTCTATGGGATCAAATGGCATTGTGGTAGTTGAAGTTGATCATGATGATGAATTAACAGAAGATTGTTTGCAGGAATTATATAACGCATTTAATTCAGATCAAACAATTGATTTTGCATATTCAAATTGTGCAGAAATAGACCCTGATGGAAAGCCATTTGTTTACTCTGATTATTATGGTTGGAGAAATAGACCATTTAAATATCATGGCAAAGATCTTTTAGAACTAATATCATTTGATTCAACTCCAGCATCATTCTCTAAAATTTGGTTTGCCCCAAATCATGTTCGTGCTTGGAAAAAATCGTTTTACGAAAAGATTGGTGGACATGATGAAACAATGGAAGTTTTAGATGATCATGACATACTTTGCAGGACATACATACAAGGAAATGTTAAACATATAGATAAGTGCTTGTATATTTACTATAAGCATAAAAACAATACTTGTTACGGTGAAAAGAATGCTTTCATTCAAGAAGAGACATTAAACATTCATGATAGATATATCTACGCATTAGCTGAGAAATGGTGTGATCTTAATGGTTTGCTTAAGATAGACCTTTGTGGAGGTTTTAATCCTCCAAAGGGGTACAAGTCAGTAGACATGCATAACGCAGAAATTATACATGATTTAAACGATCCTTGGCCTTTTAAAGATGGTGAAGTGGGATTGATAAGAGCACATGATGCACTTGAGCATTTAAAAGACCCAATTCATGTGATGAAAGAAGCTTATAGATGCCTATGCCCAATGGGTTGGTTTTTAACTCAGACTCCATCTACAGATGGTAGAGGTGCTTTTCAAGATCCAACACATATATCATTTTGGAATAGCAATAGTTTCTGGTATTACACAAAAAGAGATCAGGCTAAATACATTGGAACACCAGTAAGATTTCAAGCAAATAGAATTAAAAACTTTTATCCAACCGAATGGCATAAGACACACAATATTCTTTATGTAAAAGCTGACATATTAAAAGTTCCAGATGAAGCATTAAAAATGAGAGTTCCTGGTGAAGTATCAATATGAATCACATATATCAACTCCCACAGTTTGGAGAAGATTGGTTTAATTATAAAGACTTTTATAAGTCAATGGTTAAAAAGTTTCCTTATGGAAGCAAATTTATTGAAATTGGATCGTGGAAAGGAAAAAGTTCAGCTTATCTTGCTGTAGAAATTATAAACTCTAAAAAAAACATAACATTAGATTGTATAGATACATGGAAAGGAAGTTCTGAACATGTAGCATATGAAAATATAATATCAGATGATTTATACGAATTATTTATTAAAAATATATCTTCTTTGTTAAGTGTAATTAATCCAGTTAGATTAGATTCTATATCTGCATCAAAAAACTATGAAGATAAAACAATAGACTTTATATTTATAGATGGTAGTCATGATTATGAAAATGTAAAGGCAGATATAAATGCATGGTTGCCAAAAGTTAAATTTGGTGGAATTATATCTGGTCATGATTATGGTTCTTGGAAAACTGTAACAAAAGCAGTTGATGAGTTTTTTGAAGATAAAAAAGTTTTAATTATTGGCGACTGTTGGATTTATGAAAACAATTAAATATTGGAAAAAATAATATGATACATAATGTATTTATTGGAACTGGTGAATTGATTGATAAAATAACAATTTTAAAAATAAAGTGTTCCGTAATAAACAATGAAAATAATATTAATCAATTAGAAAGTCTTTTAACTATTTATAATCAAATGCCAGAAAATTTAAGAATTAAAATTATTGAATTTGAAGAAGAATTATTTTATATAAATAAAGTAATATGGAAATATGAAAATATAGTAAGGTCAAAAGTTAATGATGAAGAAATTTTAAAATCTGCAAAATCTATATTTGAATATAATGATAAAAGAAACAAATTAAAAAAAACAATAGATGAAGAAACAATTAGTGGATTTTTTGATGAAAAAAAACATGAAATAAATTAATTATTCCAATTTTCTTTAATTCTATTGTAAACCTTTTCTCTAAAATCAACATGATCTGCAATAGCATTACATGCAGCCAAATGAAATCCAAAAGAATCATTGTTTGTTTTTGACCAATGTTGTTCAACTGAAAATTTACAAGCAGTATCGATATCTGCATATTTAAAACCAAAATTTAACATTTGTTTATATATTGTACAACACAAGAAAACATCTTCAGCATGATCACAATATGAATCGCCAATAATTTCTGATGCTTTATCCATAAATGCTTTTGACCTTAAACAAAAACCACCATTGCCAACATGATTTGAACCTTTTGGAGATTGAGGCCAAGAAGCACCAATATAGTCATATTTTAAAAAATCATTTGTCCACTTTTCTGGCTTATAAATTAAACCATCATGTTGAACAATTAGTGCAAATTTTGTTTCTATGTGTTTTGAAAATTCTTTAATCATAAAATTGTCATATTCTCTAGCAGACGATATTTTATTTATGTTTACATAATTGATGCCATATTCTTTTAATTTGTAATGTTTTATGTCTGAAAAATAAATTGCTTTATTAAAAGTTATTCCGCAATTTGAAAAACAATGAATTATTGATTTTGCAGCATTGTCGTAATTCTTGCAATCTACTACACAAATTGTTATATCATTTAAATTGTTCAAAATGCTCCAATCAATTAAATAATTTGACAGATGCACGAATAGTAATATATTACAATTTTAAAGGAGTTAATCAAGATGAAAGCTATAATAAAAGATTTTGTTGGAAATTATTTTTGTAGAGAACCAGAAGTTGGATTAACAAAAGTAAAAAGTAATGCATATATTTTTGATTGTTACAATGAAGAACATTCAAAATTAATATTAGAAAAAACAAAAATGTTTATATCTAATGATGATTTAACCTTAGAGTTTGTAGAAATGACAGAAATAAATTTAAATTTTTAAAGGAAAAAAATGAACATATTTGTATTAGATAAAAATCCAAAACAAGCTGCTGAATGGCATATGGATAAACACATAGTTAAAATGCCTTTGGAAACAGCACAAATTTTATGTACCATTCTTAATGGTCATAGTGTTATGACACCTTATAAGTCAGCATATGTTAATCATCCTTGCACAATTTGGGCAGGGAAAAGTATGGGTAATTTTATTTGGTTGTGCGAATTAGGCATATATCTTTGTGATGAGTATTCTTATAGATATGAAAAAGAACACAAATGTAAAAAAATTATAGAGGAATGTTTGACATTTGCATGTAAGATACCAAATCTTGAGATGACAGAATTTGTTCAAGCTATGCCAGAAGAAATAAAATCAAAAAATCCAATAGAATCATATAAAATGTATTATATAAAATTTAAATCCCATATAGCAAAATGGAAAAAAAGAGAAGTCCCAAATTGGTACAATGTGATACTATGAAAATTAAAAAGAATAGACAAAAAAAAGCAAGAAGAATAATGATATTGGCATCTATTAGAATGTCAAAAAGCATTGGTGTAAAATTTAATAGAGTTTGTATGGAAGATATACGAGATGTTTATATAAACATGTTTGGTGTTGATAGTTTAATTAAAAGATTTGATATAGCAAGCATTGTTGTTTAAATATTTATTTTTCTTTTATCTATAATAAATAGTATGTCATCATTCCTATTTTTTATTTTTCTAAGGTCGTGAATATAAATATTTTTAATTAAATCTTGATGAACATGTTTAATCAAAGTATCAATCCAAGAAATGTTTTGAACATCTTCTATTACAATAATTCCGTTTTCATTTAATTTACTTTGATATCCATCTAAAAATGAAATCATACTTTTTAAAGTGTGAGGACCATCATCAATAATTAAATCAAAGTTGTTTTCTGGAATAGAATCTATAAATTTTTTACTGTAAGCATCTTCATGTATTATTTTTAATCTTTCTTTTTCTTTAAAAATGTCGTTTTTATCTTCTATATCTATTCCGTAAATTTCAGCGTTTAAAAAATATTCTTTCCATAACAATATGCTTCCACCATGATCAATTCCTATTTCTAAAATATTTTTAGAAGACGATTGTATTTCAGAGAATAGTTCTGAATAAACATGATCAATGTAAGAATGTACTGTATTTTTATCAGTATAAAAATGTTTTGAACTATAAGTTTCAGATAATGTTTTCATTGTTTTTAACCTTTTGGAGATTTTGTTTTTATACCAACTTTATTGTATTCACTACGCATTTTTGGATTATCATCTATAGCAAAAAGTATTTTTTCTTTAATACTTTCAGCGTGTTTTTTTTTAGATTCATTTTGATCTTTTGGATTACCGCCAATGTTATTCATCATTAAACGATTGTATTTGACTCCAGCTTTTTTAAGAGCTTCTACTGTGTCTTTCCTATCCTTTTCTGGTCTTCCTGTTATTATGTAGATTTTATTTTGTTTTGATAACTTATTAACATAATCAACCATTTTTTTAATTGGATATATGCCATTACGCAAAATTGTATTATCTATGTCTACTATAACTACTGAACATTTTGTTAAAAATATTTGTATTTGTTCATAAATATTAAACATTAAATATTCCTGTGTTAAATTACCAATCAAGTTTTTCATAAAAAAAATTAGATAAACTATTATCTATGTTATAATAAAAACACCTTTTATTAATCCATTCTTTTAATTTATTCTTATTTTTTTCTAAAATTGCATCTTTTCTTAATTCATCAAGTTTTTTATCCGTGTCATTGTGATTTCTTTTATCTTTATAATGAAAAGAAAAAACTTTAAAGTTTTTTATTTTTATGTAAGAGCTAAAGAATCTTTCATGTATAAATGGAAAAAGATTTAAAGAATAATCTTTAGGATATTTAAATGAAGAATTGTGTATGTTTTTAATATCTTCATCTAATTCATCAAGTGCTTCAAAATAATTTGAAAAAATTTCATTATAACCATCCCAAAATTTTTTATTTGCAATAAAGTAACAACAATAAAACATTTCATCAGTGTTCATTGGTTCATAAAGATGTTTTAACTCTATTTTCAATAATGGAAAAAATTTTTCTAAAAATTTAATTGATTTTGAGTTTTGAGAATACAAGTTTTCCCAAACATTGTAATAACAAGCTGAAACATTGTAGAATGGGTTAAAAAAATATATATCATAACCATTATTTTCTTTTATTTTATTTATAATTTCTATTCCAGGAATGTTCATTTTTGATTTATAATTAACACTAAAACAACCCCAAAAATTTAAATTTTCTTCAATAGCTTTTTCATAACATATTTTATTTATGTAGTACTCTCTTAATTCTGGTATTAAATTTTCTGTATTGTCTAATTTTTCAAAAGATTTATCTAAAATACTTTCTTGATATTTTTTATAAAAACATTGATAAATTTTCATTTTAACTCAAAGTAAGTAAATACTTTAATTGAGAAAAAGAACTAAGCATTTCATCTCTTGTATTTAATAAATTTGTTTGCGTGATTGGATTTACATTTTTAGGTATTTCTACAATAAGAAAATTTTCTGCTTTAGCAATAAATGAAACAATTTCTTCTGAAGTGTTATTGGATACAGAATATGAAGAAAATTGACCATGTGGCATTAAACCATGTTCACCTTGCCATTGTTCAATAAAATCATCAATGCTTTCAGATAAATCGTCATAAGCTTCACCAAATGATTTGTGTTGAGCAAAAGATTTGGTGTTCCAATGAAAAACTTTAAGTTGCGAAAGCAAAAATAAGAAATCTGACTGCGTAATAGTAGCATCTGTTGCTACTTCAGCAGCTTTTGAAAAATAATTGTGAACATGTTTTGTAAAATTCGAATTTTTCATATAATATCTCCTTAATACAATATACACCAAAAAAAATATTAACTTTTTTAATTGTGTATTCCTATAATTTTTTCAAAAAAACCAATTTTTAAATTATTTTTTAAACAATGTTTTTCAGCTTCTTTTATAAAATAAAAATCGGAATCATATAATGTTCCCCATATTATTTTTTTTGCAATATCTGTTTTAATCATAGCATTTAATGTGTCTATCTCTGCAAGATTAATTTCATTTTTTTTTGGTATGATGCCAGATTTATTGTGCATTATTTTACATATTAACATTGCATATTTATTTTCTATTATTTCATTGTTTGAAAAAGATAAGTAATCTTTTTTAATAGTGTTATCGTCATCAAGCCATATCGTGTAATCTCCATTGCATTTTAAAATCATGGCATTTCTTTGAAAACTTCCATAATTTTTAACTTTTATTTTTTCTATATGATTATAAATAAAACGATTGTCATTAATATTTAATACGCATTTTTCATCTTCTTCACTATATCCATCAGAACAAATTAATACTTCATAGTTATTATAATTTTGATTTAAAACACTAATAATTGCACGATTAAGTAAATCAACTCTTTTGTATGTTGGAATTATTATTGAAAACTTTATCATTTTAAAACCTTTAAAAATTGATTATTATCAAATAATTGCCTATATGTATAAAACACCGTTTTTATCATATTGGAGTTCTATGAAATATCTTTATGAAATATGGATACGAATAGAAGAAAAAAATAAAAAAAATAAAGCTTGTATAGATAAAAATGGAAGCTGTTGTATTGCACTATGTGCTTCATCAAATAAAGAAGCATTTTTTCTTTTGCAAGAAGTGCTTTTAAGTTGTGATAAAAGGCCAATAGGAAATAAAAAGAAAATAAAGCACTTTAGGTTGAAAGGCAGTTGTTCTAAGTATATATTTCTTCTATGTAAGGAAAATGTTGAAAGTTATAAAAGAGCATGTGATTAAAAGCAACTGCGTTAACAATTCAAGCATACGGTTCTTCCGCAGTTTTTATACCGAAATGAATCACATCACCAGGGGATAACCCCAAGGATTGCCAGAGAGTAGCCAAACTCTCAACAGGGTGGCACGAAATAGTTTAGAAAGATTATTATACTAGAATTTGAGTGACCACTTCTCATACTAGACCTGATACTTTACAAGTACCTTCTTTCTAATGTCCTGTTTGGTCAAAATTTTATAACAAACTGCTTGTTCTAGGAACTTGCTGGTAGTAGTACTATCAGGGAGAAGAAGTGGCTTATTGCCTATAAGTAATCTGCTGTTATATCGGAAAAAAACCAAACAACAGTTTTTTCAATAAATCCTTTAGAATTAAAATCATTTACATTTTTACCAATAATTGATAGCAATGAAATAAATTCAGATTCTGATATAATACCATTTAAATAAGATTTTCTTGTTATTTTTAACAGTAAATCAAAAGTTTCATTTGAACAAATGTCGTTTTTTGATATAGAATTAAGTATTGTTATTGAGTTTGAAAGTTTTTTTGTTAACTTTTTACAAGCATAGTCTATTCTGTTTTTCAAAATTATTTTCCTTGAGGTTTATAATGGCTAAAAAGAAAAAACAAATTTCAAGTGAAATAAAACTTCTTTTAAAAAAGAACTTAAGATCTATAGTAGAAATAGAAAAGAAAAATTGCACTATAGAAGATCCAGATTTTGGCGAAATGGTTTCAAAAAAAGCTTGGAATTCATCTAATTTTATTGATTTTGTTAAAAAAAAGAACACATATAGCTACACAATAAGCGAAGGTTCATTAATTGTTGGATTTTTGCTTTTTGAAGTTAAAGAAAATGAATTATTGATTGAAAGAATATGTGTAGACAAAGATTTTAGAAGATCAGGATTTGGAAAAGAATTTTTAGATTTTATAAACATTAAAAAATATAGAAATAAAATTATTTTTTATTGTAAAGAAAACGATGTTGCCACTATTAAATTTTTTAAAAAAAATGACTTTACAGCTAATTTAGAAAAAAATTATTTTGGAATTGATGATGATGCTATTAAGTTTACAAAGGAGATTTTTTATGAAGAAAACAAAAGGTAAAATACTTGTAAACTGTTTAGGTTGGTGTAATAAACAATTTTTAAGTTATGATCCAGCAACAAATAGGGTTTGTAAAAAATGCAAAGAAAAAATAAACAATAAAAAAAATGAAATGGGAAAAAATTATTTTTCTGAAAAAAGAGTAGAGGAAAATGAATAAACCAAAAGTTGCACTTATAACACCATCATTAAGCATGGGTGGTGCTGAAAGATGGATAGTTACACTTGCAAAATTTTTTAATAGATTAGATCCTTATTTAATTTTAAATTTAAGTGGTTACAGTGATTCAATTTTGCTTGAAGATATTCCAAAAACAACAAAAGTTTTATCAAATTTTTATTCAAATGAAAGAAGCATTATAAACGCTTTAAGTGATGCAGATGCAGTTGTTTCTTGGTGTTTTAATTTAAATATTAGTTTAAAAAATGAATTAAATTGTCCAACAATAGATGTTTCACATAGTGATCCATCATGGAAAAATCATTCATTATTAATAAAAGAATCGTGTAAAAAATCAAAATATCATGTTGGAGTAAGTAAAGTAGCTGCATCAGCATTTAAAGAAAATAATTCGACTGTAATATACAATGGTATAGATACAGAAAGACTTAATCAATTTAAAGGAAGAATCAAACAAAGAGAAGAATGGGGTTGTGAAAATAAAAAAGTTGTTATTTTTTTAAGTAGATTATCAGAAGAAAAAAATCCAAAAATTATTTTAGAATGCTCAGAACTTTTTGATGAAAGCTGGAAGTTTTTATTTGTTAATATTGGTTTATTAAAAAAAGAATTTAACACAATAAATAAACCCAATATAAAAATTATTGAAAAAACTAAAAATATTGGAGATTATTATTCTGGTGCAGATGTAGTTGTTCTTCCTTCAGATATAGAAGGTATGCCATTAGTTTTATTGGAATCTTGGTTTTGTGGTATTCCTGTTGTAACAACTAATTATAATTCTTATTTAGAATTAACTAACACTCATGGAGAATTAGCGTTATCAACAAATATAAGACCAACAGCAATTGAATTTGCAAATAAAATACAACAAGCTTTTTATGAAGGAAGAAATTCTAATAAAGTTGTTTTAGCAAAAAAAATTGTTGAAAATAATTACACATATCAAACAATGATTAAAAATTGGGAAGATTATATATTTTTAAAAATAAAAGAACATAATGAGAACATTAATGCTTAAGTATTTTTTTGGTTTTTTTGGTTCTGATCGTTCTGGTAAATGGTGGACTGTTCGTTGCGAACACATTAAAGATAATCCATCGTGTATAGGTTGTGGTACAAAAAAAGATGTTCAAGTTCATCATATAATACCAGTTAGTGTTGATGCATCTAAAGAGTTATGTAGAAACAACCTATGTACTCTTTGCAAATATTGTCATTTTGTTTTTGGGCATTTGCACAATTATAAAAATTACAATCCAGAAGTAATTAGGGATTGCCAAGAGCATTACAAAAGAGTAAAACAATTTAGAGTTAAGACTTTTCAAAGACCTATTTCTTTATGGAGGACTATTATGGCTAAGTTTTTTGGTTCTATTGCTTTGGTTTTTTTAGGTTTTTCAATTTATGTTAGTCATATGTATGTGGTAGAGACTAATAAAAATATAACAGTTAAAGAACTTTTTTATGCTGAAAACAGGCTCTTAAAGGATGAGATTTATGCAGAGAGAAACAAACCAACTTATGAAAATGGCTATAGAGATGCTATTTTAAGGGCTGGTTCACCAACTGGCTCTGGCTCATACCGTGATGGTTGGGAGGCTTGTGCGAAGCTTTATGCTGATGGTTCATGGACAAGCGGTTATCATACAGCACTAGAACAATTTGGTTGGAAGAATGAATCAACAGCATTCAAAAATTCAAACCCTCAAGCTGTTTCTATGAAATAATCTTTACTATTTTACCCTCATACTGTGTATTAGTATGGGGGTAATTATGAAAAAAAAATCGCACAACAGTAAGGCTTTTGGTGAAATTTCTGGAAAATATTGGTCTTCTTTAATAAAAAACGCAAAAAAAAGAAGTATAAAAGTAACTGCAACAATAGAAGAAGCTTGGGAAATATTTTTAAAACAGAATAGAAGATGTTTTTATACTGGTTTAAAAATAACTCATAAAAAGTATTTGAAAAGAATTAATAATAAAGACATATATTCTTTAGGAACGGCATCGTTAGACAGAAAAAATAGTGGCCTTAGTTACACTAAACAAAATATACAGTGGGTTCATAAAGATGTTAATTATATGAAAATGAGTTTAAACGAAAAGTATTTTATAAAACTTTGCAAGCTTATATCTAGGAGATTCTAATGCCTTTAAAAAATTGTTCTGAAAATGGTAAAGATGGTTGGAAATGGGGCGATCAAGGTAAGTGTTATCTTGGAAAAAATGCTAAAAAACAAGCCATTAGACAAGGAATATCTATTGAAGGTCCAGAAAAATTTGCTAAATTAATGAAATCTCAATCGCATGAAGATCTTTATATGCAGCTTTCAAATGATGAAAAAGAATTAGCCAATTCACTTATTTCATTATCGCAAAAGGTTGGTCCGCTTGATAAAGCCGATGGCATTTGGATTGGTTATGAAAATGCAGAGAATAATTCTGTAAAAAACATTGGTGTAAAGTGTGGCAATTGTGCATTGCACAAATCAGAAAATGCATGTGCAATTATTGATCAACAAATAGAAATGGATGGCGTTTGCAGATTTGCAGTAATACCAGATGGCTATGTTAATGCTATTCAAATAGAAAAGGACATAGAAGAATACTTTAATGAAAATAATAATAAATAGCCCTGTTTTAAAAACAAAGTGTAAAGAAGTAGATCTAAAAAAAGGAAAGACTATTGCCAAAAGAATGTGGCAATTTTTGAACCTTTACAATAAAAAGAACGAAGTAAAAGCTGTTGGTTTAGCAGCAAATCAATTTGGAATAGATGCTTCAGTTGCCATAGTTCTTAAAAATAATAAACCATTTATTTTAATAAATCCTAAAATAATAAACTTTTCTCAAATAAAAATTTGTAAAAAGGAAGGGTGTTTAAGTTTTCCAGATGAGCAACTTGATGTTTATAGGCATATGTGGATTGAAGTTGTATGTTTAAATCATCCTGATCTTATTTTCTTTGGAAGTAGACCAGAAGAAAGCAATGATAATTTTTTAGAAAGCTGTATTGCTCAACATGAAATAGCACACTTAAACGGTTTGACTTTTCATGATTTTCAATGGAATAATTCAATAACACCTAACGATTGGTAAAATGAAAAACCACTATACAAAAGTAAAAAACGCTGTAGATTTTAAAATATACAATGAGCTTGAGAGTTTTGTTTATAACTCTTTAGTTGAAGATGAGTTAACATCTGAAGAAAATTTGCGTTCTTTAATTGTTTCTCAGGTAAAAAGAGAACATGGTAGCCTTATTTATTCCAGTATAGAAATAGAAGATACTATAAAAAATCTAATTATTAGAAAAATTATTAAAGAAGCAATTGGTATAAAGTTGTCCAAGTTTATTTATAGTCAATAGTTAGGGGTATTTATACATGGGCTTTATCCTTTTTAAAGGAGGTATCCCATGCAAACTTATTTTGAAGTTTGGGCAACAGAGCCTAATGGCAAAACAAGAATAAAAATAGCAGAGTACGAAGAAATTTATTGGCAAAGAGCAGAAAAAAAAGCTTTATCATTAGAAATGCAAGGATATACTAAGATAGTTGTTTTTGAAAAGATGAGGACCACAAACAAATAAATTTTATTTGCATAAGGAGGATATTATGGACATAAATCTCAGTTGCCCAATAAATCAACTTGGTTATGGTGTTGTTGGTTTAAACATTTTTTTAAATTTACAAAAAAATCACAATGTGGCACTATGGCCGATTGGGCCAGTAGATTGCGAAGAATCGAAACATGATGCGTTAAGAGCATCTATTGAAAAAACAAAAACATTTAATTACACAGCACCAAGTTTAAAAATATGGCATCAGTTTGATATGGCATCTCATGTTGGAAACGGAAAAAAATTTGGTTTAACTTTTTTTGAAACAAATAAAATAAAAGAAAATGAAGTTCATCATTTAAAATTTTTAGAAAAAGTGTTTGTTACATCTTCTTGGGCAAAAGATGTTCTTATAAATTCTGGTTTGGAAAGTTCAAAAGTTATAGTTGTAAAACTTGGTGTAGATAAAATAGTATTTCCAGAATCTAAAATCGATGATAAAAAAACAACCAAAATAGTTTGTGTTGGTAAATGGGAGATAAGAAAAGGTCATGATCTTATTATAGATATTATAGAAAGAACCTTTGATAAAGATGATGATTTTAAACTTGTGATGTGCTGTTCTAATCCATTTTTATCAGATGAAGAACAAAATCACTGGATTTCTTTTTTTGAAAAAAGTAAGTATTTTGACAAAATAATTGTTTTAAAAGAAAGATTAAAATCTCAAACAGATGTTAACAGATTAATGCATGGTTCTGATGTTGGAATATTCCCATATCGTGCAGAAGCTTGGAATTTAGAACTTTCTGAAATGTTGTCTATGGGTAAACATTGCATTGCTACAAACTATTCTGGCCCAACAGAGTTTGCTAATGATGCTGGTGCAATTTTAATTAATCCAGAAGGCATGGAAAATGCTTATGATGGAAAATGGTTTGATGGTTCAGCAGAATGGGCTAAACTTGGAAAAAAATATGTGGAAGAATTTTCTTCTGCGTTAAGAAGTATTCATGAACAAAAACAAAAAGGCAACTTAAAAATAAACTCTAAAGGTATAAGTTATTTTAATGAAAACACTTGGGAAAAATCTTGTGAAACGATAGTGGGTGAATTATGAATTTGACAATATCATTTTTAATATGCAGAACAGACGAAGGTAAAGAACCATCAATTTTATTTTTAAAAAATGAAAATGGTAATTATGAATTGCCAAGTTTTCAAATGAAAGACGATGAGTATGATGTTGATGAATTTGTTGGCAGAACATTTAAATCAATCACTGGTGTTCAAGCTATAGATAAAAAAGGTTTCGGCTGGATTAATTTATTTTTGTCTGGAACCATAGTTTCAAATAAAAAATACAGTTTTGTTTATATGTGCAATCTTCCAAATATTGTAAACACAGAAGGTTATGAATCTATTAAAATGAGTTCTATTCTTGAATCAGAAAATTTTGAAGAAGATTACATATCTCAGGTTATTCACTGTTTTAACAACCTATATATTAGATAATATGAAAAATATAAAAATAATTTTTGATGTAAATTCAAGTGATGTTATAACAACTTTTGTATTTCCAGAAATAATAGACAAAGAAGAGAAATCTGTTTTATCTGAAAAAACAGCATCTTTTCTTTCTTCTTTGCAAACTGGAAATATGATGACATCAATAATACATGGTGTTGTTGAAGGTGGAATTATTTCTGACGATAAAAGTTTATCTGATTTAATAATTAAAAAAATGCTTTCTAATTTTTTAGTTACATCAGATGAAAAACCATTGGTTCTTCCAAGTGAAGCATTTGTTTTTAAGGAAAAATAATGACAATTGAAGCAAAGATAATTTCAGATTCTATATCTATTCATGATAAAAGAATAACTACTATGGTTATTAAATATCCAAGGTTTATACATTCTGAGTTTATGACACATAGAATTTTTTCCAGAAATGCCAGTAGTAGCCGAGCTATACCAGTTGATAAAATGATTGATGATATTAAAGAAGATATGGCAAAACCAAGCGTTTGGGCAAAAAATCAAAAGGGAATGTCATCTGGCGAAAGATTAGAACACAATAAAGAAGTAATGTGTAATCATGTTTGGGAAGAAGCAGCAGATTTTGTTATGAAAAAATGTGCATTATTAAAAGAACTTGGTGTTCACAAAAGTATAGCCAATAGAATATTAGAGCCATTTTCGCACATAACAACAATTGTTACTTCTACAGAATGGGATAACTTTTTTAAATTACGGATAAGTCCTGATGCACAACCAGAAATATGTGAATTAGCAACAAAAATGAAATTTGTATTAGATGAATCAATTCCTAAGATTAAAAACTTTGGTGATTGGCACATTCCATTTGGCGATGCTTATGTAGATGACGGTATACCAATAGAAAAAATGCTTAAAATAAGCGTGGCTCGTTGTGCTAGAGTTAGCTATCTTAATTTTGAAGGCAAAATAGACAATGAAAAAGATTATGATCTTCACGATAGACTTATGAATGAAGGTCATTGGAGTCCTTTTGAACATTGTGCTACTCCTACATCATCTGATATTTACAGTGGAAACTTTTTAGGTTGGTTACAATATAGAAAATTTGCGGATAGAAAGAATGATTAAAAAAATACAATGGTTAAAATGGGAAGATCCACTTACACCAAATAAAGAAGACATTGACCTTGAAACAAAATCTCACAAAGACAGTTTTAAAGAATTTGATGATTCTGAAGAAAGACATGTTAGATTAGTTGTCGGTCCTTATGGTCTTTTACCATTAAATGAAAATGCTGTAACAGCAAAACTTTATAAGCTTTGGGTTGGTCATTGTAATTTTGAAATAACTGATACGGTTAAAGAAAAAATAGAATCTGTTGCTGGAGTAGAAGTTTTACGAATATGGACAAGATATAGATTTTGGTTAGGTGTAGCAAATCTTTTTGATGACTCAGATGTTCAAAGTAATATTGAAAATCTTTTAACTGAAGAAAAAGAATTAAAGAATAAAAATATTGCACTTAAAGCTTTGATAAAAGTTTTAAAAAATAAATATAAATTTTGGGCAGTTTTTTTAGAAAAGAATGGCGAATTAAAAACTGTTGGCAGTGAAAATATTGAAGATGTAAAAAAAGAAACAGAATTGAATAAAAATTTAAACATATTAGCTTGCAGTTGGAAAAATGATTGATATATTATATTTATCCATTACTCAAAAGGAGATTTCGCTATGTCTGATGTTGTAAAAAGTTTTAATCCTGATCAAGTTGCAAAGTCTGTAGCTATTATTGTGTCTACCTTAAAGTGGGTTTCCACAATTATTCCTGGCGATGCAGATGATAAAGTAGTTGCTCAAATTGTTAAAATTGCTGAAGAACCTTGGTTTGTTACCGCTTTGACTTTTTTGATCAATAAATTTGAAGGCGATATTAGTAAAATAAAAGCTGAAGATTTTATCCTCGCTGCTAGAACTGCTCAAGGCAAATATTAATATTGATTTTTTGTATAAACCATATAGGAAATAAACATGTTTAATAAATCATTGCTTTTTTTATTAGTTTTTTGCAATTTTACTTTTGCAGAAAATTTTGTAATTCCAGAACAAAAAATTGTTGGAGCAGAGGTTCCTATTCCATTGGGTGAGCTTGTAGATTTGTCTATAAGCCCAATTCAATCTACGCCAAAGTTTTTAGTTTCAACTACATATTCATGGAAAGTTTTTGATGGTTACATAGAAAAAAGAATTCGCAATTATGAAAATGGTGTTTTCTTTGGTTCTGGTATACAAGCAAAAAAACTTAAGGTTATTGTTTCAATAACTCATTTATATGTAGTTAAAGACAATGAAAAACTTTTAGAGGCTGCTACTAGAACTAATTTTATTTCAACAGATGTTTTTATTGGCGAACAAGAGCCTGACACTCCACCAGAGCCAGAGATTGAACCAGAATTTGGAGAATCAAAGTATCAACTTTCTAAATTTATCTATGAAAATGTTAAGCTTTTAAAAATATCAAAATCAGATAAAGCAAAACAATCTGCTGCTATTGCAACATCTTTTGATAGTATGGCTGCTGCTATTGCTGCCGGAACAATTTCAACACTTGAAGACATACTAAAAAAGACAGCAGAATCAAATAAATTAGCATTAACAAAATCTGGTGGGGATAGAACAAAATGGGAACCATTGTTTACAGAAATACAAGAAAAACTTTTTGACTTGTATAAAACTAATAAGATGCAAACTAAAGAAGATTTTGCTATTGCGTGGAGAGAAATATCATCTGGACTTAAATTAATAAAATAGGTGAAACATGTCTGAATTATCAAAGCTTAATGGTTGGGCAGGAAAAGACAATCCTTCACTTGTTGAAAGTGAATTTAATTTAATTAAAGATGGTGGATCATTTAGAGACTTTAATGTTTATGGTAAAAGCCAAGACACTAAAGGCAAAAAAATGATGTTATATGAAGTTGTTCGTAAGGTTCTTGGTAAAGATACAGAAAATTATGAACAGCAGATTGGTGATTGTGTAAGTTTTGGTGCTAAAAATGCTGTTGAGTATTTAATGGCTACTGAAAAACTTATGAAAGGTGATCACGAAAAATTTGAATCTGTTTTTCCACCATATCTTTATGGAACAGGAAGAGTTTTAATTGGGCGTGGACAACTTCAAGGCGATGATGGTTCTCTTGGTAGTTGGATGGCAGATGCTGTTATTAAATATGGTGTTTTGCGTAGTGATTTTGATGGTGTTCCTAAATATGCTGGAGCCGTAGCTAAAAAATGGGGAGATAAACCAGGACCAGATAAAAAATTTATTGAAGAAGGAACTAAGCACCCAGTAAAGTCGGCTGCTCAAATTAAAAGTTGGGATCAATTGGTTGAAGCTATTGTGAATGGATATCCTTGCACAACCGCTAGTGATGTAGGTTATGAAATGGAAGCAGAGTCTGATGGATTTCATAGCCAGACAGACAATTGGGGCCACCAAATGTGTTTTATAGGCGTTGATGATAGAGCTAAAGATCCATATGCAATCATTGTTAATAGTTGGGGCGATGCTCATGGTCATCTTAAAGATTTTGATACTGGCGAAAATCTACCCATAGGTGTTCTTAGAGTTAGAAAGAAAGATGCTGAAAAGCATATTCGGGCTGGAGAAACTTTTGCATATAGTAATTTTGATGGTTTTCCAGAACAGTTGATAGATAAAAAATTATTCATGCTTATTTAAGGAAATTTTATATGATAGATAGATCTGAAGGTTTGCAATATGGTAAACCAGACAAAAATGACCCAAGGAAAACTCCAGCAAAACCAGAAGATCAAAAAAAGGGTTCTAAAAAAAACCCAAAAGACTCTGCAAATAAGCCAAATAAAAGCACAAAAAAATCTTCGGCAGCTTACTTAAACGAAGAAGTTGATTATTCTGAGTTTTTAAATTCTATTAAAGATATAATTGTAAAAAGCAAAGAAAAAAGTAAGGCTTTTTTAGATATTAAAAAATATTTTACTAAATCTGCTGAAAGTTATGATGCACCAGAATCTGCCAGAAATAACGCAAGAAAAGTTTTAGAATGGAAAGATAAATATGGAAAAGAATGTAAAGGTATGACCGCTGTAGGTTGGGCCAGAGCTAGAGACTTGGCTGGAAATGCTATGTTATCTGCTGACACAGTAAAAAGAATGGCTCAATTTAATAGACATGGATCTAATTACGAAAAAGCAAAATCTAAACCAGAATATAAAACTAAACCTTGGAGTATTCCAGCGGTGGTTGCATGGTTGGGTTGGGGTGGTACATCTGGTATTGAATGGGCAATAAGAACAAGTCAATCTATTATAAATAATAAAAACAGCAAAAGATAAATATTTTTATGAATAAGATTTTAAATTTCAATAAGTCTAATAATGTTCAAATGTTATTTGATGGCAAATGGCATGAAACAACCGATTCATTTTCTTGCACAAAAATGGATAGGACTGAAGATATTAAATTTTCTCCAAGTGGAAAAAAGCTGGCAATAGCATCATACACATTGGGTTCAATTTTTATTTTTGATATTTATATTGATGGAAACAACATATCAGTATCAGATTATTATGAAGTAAAATGTAACGACTATAAAAGTTTTCATGGCGTAGATTGGATAAATGAAAATGTTATTATTATTAGTTCAAGATCTAGTTTTTTGTGCCCTATCGTAAAATTACCATTAAAAAATCCAAATCGTATTATTAAATTAAAGCCTGTTAAAATAATAGAAAATTATATGACTGGATCAAGTGCGGTAAAAGTTTTAAATTTAGATGATAACTTAGTAGAATTGTTTTTTTCTAGCAGTTCTTTAAATATAGTATCTAAACACATATTAAATAAAAATACTTTTGAAATAATTGAAGAAAATATAATTTTAGAAAAACTAAGTTGCCCTGATGCAATAAATATTAGCAATGATAAAAAATGGATAGCTATTAGTAATCACAATAAAAGCAATGTTCTTATTTATAAAAATGAAAACATTAATAAAAATAGTGTTCCAAGTGCAATTTTAAGATCTGAAAATTTAATATTTCCTCATGGTTTGTGCTTTTACAACAATAGTTTATTTTTAACAGATGCTGGTAGCAATAACATTTTTGTTTTTAAAAACATTAATGGTGATTGGTGTGGAGATATTAATGCTGAATTTAGCATAGAGCCAATGAGCATTGAAGATTACAATATTTCAAAAATAAACCCTAAAGAGGGCGGTGCTAAAGGATTAGACATTTTTGGAAACATATTGGCTATCACTAGCGGTAATTGTCCATTAACCTTTTTTAGTTTATAAAAAATAAATTATGTTAAGCTTAATACTTTTTTTGTTGTTTGATCAAACTATAAGCAAAGAACAATTTGTGCTAATAGAGAAAGATTCTATTTCATTTTCTAAGCTTATAAATCAATTACCAAAATCAAAAGTGTTCTTACCAGTAATCATAAATGCAAATCAAGAAGAATGTTTTACTTGACGGAGAAGAAAATAATGCGGTCGCATAATAAAATAGAATTAATTTTACAAAAATCAGAAAAAATAAAACATTATGATGCTATTGGAATCATAACTATTATTATGTTGGTCGGATTTATAGTTGATGGAATTACAATACTTAAATTTTGCACTTCTAAAAAAGGTGTTGCTTTAATAATTAAAAATGGTGGTCCTTTAGTAAGAATGTTTATAAGAAGAAATTTATACAACAAAATAATTAAAGCAAATGTTTCAGCAGAACACGCTAAGATTATATCTGATACAATAGTCGAATTGATGCAATCTTTGTCTGTTGATGAAATAGTTTCACTTTTGGATATGGTTTATAATGAGAATAGTTAAAGCTACATATGGTCCAAAAGATGTAACAGAGCATATGCAAAATTGTTTTAAAAATGAAAAAATAAATATTTGTGTTTCTAATGATATTTTTGGTGATACAAATCACGGTTTTTTAAAAAAACTAATTGTTGAATTTGATGATGGATCTAAATTAGAAACAAATGAAAATGAACTTTTAATTTATCCAAAAATATTAAGTGAAAGAATTGGAATTTTTTACACAAACAATGATGATAAAAGAAAAGAAAAAGCACTTCATGCTAGTTTAGAAAGTTTAAAAATTGCATCAAAAGAAATGAATAATATAATTACATGCGTATGGAACAAAATACCAAACAATCCCTTTTGTGAAATAGTTTCTCAAGTTAAAAACAGCAATCATTTAAATCAAATTTTGCAAATTTTACAATTGCTTTATTTTTTAAGAAGAAATGCAAAAAATATAAAATACATAAGTTTTTTAGAGCATGACTGCCTTTATCCAGAAAATTATTTTGAATATGATGATTTTGAATGTGATTCTATTTCAAACACTAATTATATAGGATTATGTTCTTTTGGTTGGCAACCTAATCATGGTGCAGTAAGACCAACATCTCAGGTAACTATGAAATTTGATAGTGCTATTAAACATTTTGAAAACATATTTCCAAATGCGTTATTGGAAAATAGTGGCAGTTTAGAGCCTTGGTATTCAAAAGCACAAAGTTTTAAATATATCAATTGGAAAAACAAAGACTGGGTTTGTAAAAACCCTTCTGTTCATATAAATCATGGTTATGCATTTACATCACATTTTGAAACTTTTGAAAAAATATTTTCTGAATCAAATGAATATTGGGGAGATTTTTCAGAATACGCTTATCTTTTTTCTTAATTTTTCTACAAAAAACATTTGATTAAAAAGCACAAAATAGTCTTGCTACAATAAAAAAAATAAGTAAGATTTTGATCTGTCTTACCTACAATCATGGGTGTATTTATTTCCGCTGGTAATCGCCAGTATTACATTCCTTTAAAGTTCCGCTTATCCTTGCGATAGCAGGGCAGATGGAGTTTTTTTTATGTCTATTAAAGAATTGCAAAAATATACTGCTGTTTCTAAGTATGCTAGATGGATTGAATCTGAAAAAAGAAGAGAAACTTGGGATGAAACTGTAGAAAGAATCAAAAGTATGATGATAGAAGTTCATCCTTCTTTGCGTGAAGATATTGAAAAATATTATGGAATGATTAAAGATCAAAAAATATTAGGTTCACAAAGAGCTTTACAATTTGGTGGAAAACCAATTCTAAAACATAATGCAAGAATATTTAATTGTTCTGCAAGTTATTGCGACAGATTGCGGTTTTTTCAAGAGTGTTTTTATTTATTACTTTGTGGATCTGGAACTGGGTTTAGTGTACAAAAACATCATGTTGAATTATTACCAAAATTTTCATCAGCTAGATTAAATTCAGAAACATGTTGTTATGAACATCATATTTATAGAGTTGAAGATTCAATTGAAGGTTGGTCAAATGCTTTAGGTGTTCTTCTTTCTTCATATTTTGAAACTCCTATAAAAGAATTTAAAAGATATAAAGATGTTGCAGTTGGATTTAGCTATGAGGATATAAGGGAAAAAGGTGCTCCTTTAAGTTGTGGCATAGGTAATGCCCCAGGTTATCAACCATTAGAAAAAGCTTTAGAAAAAACTAGGGAATTGCTGGATAGATGTATTGCAAATGGGCAAACAGAATTAAGAACAATAGATGCATTTGATATAGTTATGTTTGCTGCTGATGCAGTTATTTCTGGCGGTGTTCGTAGATCTGCAACCATAGCCTTATTCTCTGCTGATGACGAATTAATGATTAATGCAAAAACTGGCGATTGGTACTTTACTAATCCACAAAGAGCTAGGGCAAATATCTCTGCATTACTTCATAGAAAACACACCAACAAAAAAGTCTTTGAAAATCTCTTTAAGGCAACAAAAGAGTTTGGAGAGCCAGGATTTTTCTTTGCTGATTTTTACGATGTCTTATGCAATCCATGTTGTGAAATATCATGGATAACTAGGTATTTCTACAAGAAGGGTAGTCCAGAACTGGCTGAAGCTTTGTCATTATATGAAGGACCAATAACAACAAAAGAGTCATGCAAAGATGACATGCCAGAAGATGAGGTCGGTCTTTCTGGTTGGGGATTCTGTAATTTATCAACAATTAACGGAAAAACAGTTAAATCAGAACAAGACTTTTATGAAAGATGTGCTGCTGCTGCCTTTATTGGTACATTACAAGCATCTTTTACCAATTTTCCATACTTGGGTCATGTTACAGAACTTATTACTCGTAAAGAGGCATTATTGGGCGTTTCAATTAATGGTATGCAACATCATCCTAAAATACTATTAGACCCAATGATTCAACAAAATGGGGCAAAAATAGTTAAAGACACAAACAAAAAGTACGCAGAAATATTAAACATAAGTCCTGCTGCAAGAACGACTTGTGTAAAACCAGAGGGCAATTCTGCTGCTTTGTTAGGGTCTGCTTCTGGCATTCATCCAGATCATTCTAAAAGGTATTTTCGTATTGTTCAAGCTAATCAAATGGAATCTCCATATCAGCACTTTAAAAGCATTAATCCTCAAGCATGTGAAGAGTCAGTATGGTCATCAAATAAAACAGATGATTGCATACGATTTTGTGTGCAAAGTCAATATGGAACAGTACTTAAGGAAAGCATAGATGCTATATCTATGCTTGATGATGTTTTATCAACCTATAAAAATTGGGTTGTTGCTGGAAAAAATGAACATCTTTGTGTTAGAAAAGAGTTAAATCACAATGTATCTAATACAATACATGTAAAAGATAATGAATGGGATAAGGTAAAAGAATACATTTTTAATCATCGTGCAGAACTTGCTGGAATATCTCTTATAGCTTCAACTGGCGATAAAGATTATAACCAAGCTCCATTCACAGCAGTTTATTCAATTGAAGAACAAATAACAAATTGGGGTTTTGAAGCTACATCTAAAGCTTATGAAATTTATCCAAAATTTTCTGAATATAATTTTAATTCTTTGTGGGATGCATGTTCATGTGTTCTTGGTTATTTTGAACCAAAAGACGATAAACAACAATCTTGGAAAATTACGATAAAAAAATATGCAGATGAACATTTTTCTTCTGATATTAAATATGCTACTTATGCACTTAAAGATGCTTACAATTTAGATTTATGGAATAAGTTAATAAACAATTATTCTGATGTAAACTATTTAAATGCTGTTGAAAATAATTCTACAATAGACATTCAAGGAGAACTTGCTTGTGCTGGTGGAGCTTGTTTAATATAATGTCAAAAAGAATTACAAAAATTTTAAAAACTAAAAAAACAAGATTGGTGAAAAAAAATGCCCAAAAAAGGAAAAGTAAAAGGCATAGGTTCCCCTTTTAATCTTAACTTTTCAAGTTGTTCAAATAATAAACCAAAGTTTTTTGATTGGTCTAATGAAGATTCCGATTTTTCTGTTCTTATGGATTATTCAATTCTTGATTGTTATAAATATCCAAAGATTAAAAATATTCCTAAATTTGGATGGTTATGTGAATCAATAACAATATTTCAAAATTTGTATGACAAAATAAAATACGATTATAAAAAAATATTTAATGACATAGATTACATATTTACTTCTGATGAATACTTACTTTCTTTAGATTCAAGATTTAAGTTTTGTTATTCATGCAGCAATATTCCTTGGTCAAAAAAAGAAAATTGGAACATTTATAAAAAAACAAAAAAATGTTCAATGATATGTTCAAATAAATTAAGTTGCAATCTTCATCTTCTTAGACAAAATATTGCAAAAAATAATATTGAAAAATTTGATTTATTTGGAGGTTTTTTAAATTCTCCTTACACTGGTGAAAAATTTAATGATTTTTATAATAAAGATAATGCTTTAAAAGATTACATGTTTACAGTTGTTATTCAAAACAATGATCAACCTTATTTTTTTGCTGAAATGTTAACAGATTGTTTTTCATTTGGAACAATACCTATTTATTTAGGTAATCCTAAAATAGACTTGTTTTTTGATTTAAATGGAATAATATCTATAAGTTCAAAAGAAGATCTTGATAAGATTGTTCTTAGCGAAGAATTATATTTGTCTAAGCTTGATAGTATAAAAAATAATCTTGAAAAATTGTATACTATGGAAATGAGCGATGATTATCTTTATCAACAATGTTTAAATCTTATGGAGGTTTAATATGTCTTTATTTAATATTGGTGATATAGTTGCTTTAAAATCTGGTGGAATGCCAATGACAGTTGTGGCTTTTGGTGAAGAAACAAAAGAGGTTTTAGTTGTTTATTTTGATTTAGATGCTAATGTTATGCGAGATGGTTTTCCAGCAGAGGCTTTAGAATTTACAGAAAACAGATGGAAAATGAAATATTGTGTTGATATAAACGAAGAAGATTATACAGATGATGAGGAATTTTAATGCCATACTATGAATTTTTATGTGAGTCATGCGAATACAATTTTGAAATTAAACTTTCTTTTTCTGAAAGTCATCCTAAAGATTGTCCAAAATGTAAAAAAGCAAAATTAAATCAAGTTTATGATGGAAATACTATTGTCTGCATGAAAGGTGGCGATACAATAGGCCAAGTAGGGGAAGCTAATTACAAAAAATCTGGTGGTAAAATTAAAGAACATATGGCCAAAAAACAAGAGTTGCAAGATTCAAAATTACCTTGGTGGAGATCTGGAAAAGTTAATGGATTAAGTAAAAAGGATAAACCTTTAAACTTATCTAAAATAAAAGATGTTAAAAATTACATAGAAACAGGAGAAGAATAATGGGATTAATTCCAAAGTCTGGAGAAGATTCACCACATACAGCTATAGTTAGAATAAATTGGGAAATTCTTCCAACAAATTCTGACGGTTTATATGGATCAAATCAACCAGTTGATGTTGGTTTAATATTGTTTAGAGCAGATGGTTTGTCGTTTCAAGAGTCAAAAAATAAATTAGAGGCTTTTTTATCTAATGCTGTTAACGACAAAAATTTTGTGCATATTTGGAAAAGAGGACAGACAATATGAAAATTGAAGATTATGGAAATCTTATTATAAGTTGTAGCAATTGTAATAAGCCACTTGTTGACTTATTTATAACCAATACGGATGCGGACATTTACTGGAAATGTGTTGCAGAATGTTGCTATTGTGGAGATAAAAGTTTTGTAAAAGATGTTAAAGGAATTTTTAGGTCAGGTGGATGCGTTACAATAGACAGAGAAAATCCAGATCATTTTACACAAGACACTCTTTTAACAGACATTGTTACTGAAGACAATAAAGTTATATTTAAAACTCAGAAAGGAAAAAAATAATGTTTTCTGTAATTGGATTTGATAAAAATGGAAAAGAATGTGATCATGAAAATTTTTTGTCTCTTGCTAAAAAAAGCACTGATACAGATTTGAAGAGTGAAAAATTTTGGGTTAAAGTTTGTACTAACGGAATAGATTCTGGAAAACTTTTTGATCCTTCTTCAAGTTTGTTAGAAGACCTAAAGCGTTTTGATAATCACACAGATAAACATAGGTACTCATACAAAAGCGTAAATAAAGAATGTTTTAACTTTTACATTTCTTATTTATCAACTAACAATTCTTCATTTTTAAAAAATGCTGAAAGGAATATATCATGACTAAAAAATTTAAAAATGCTTTTTTGAATGAAATTGAAATATATTTTATTGAGGGCAACTGTTCATCTATGTCTTTGAGTGATGTTGCAGAAAAACTCAACAGAGATGTTGAATTTATTAAAGATGTTTACGACAAGGCTAGAGTTAAAAAAGCTTTAACATTTCAAACAAAACTTGGAAGCGTAGCCATGACAGCAGCACAATCTAGCAAAGGTGATGATATTGTTAGATCAAATGAAAATCCTGCTTATATGAAAAAATTTAAAGATAGTATTCATAAAATATGATTTGCAAAAAATATGACAAAGAATATTTTGAAGATAAAACTTGTTGGGCAGTAGAATTGTCCAATGGTGAAACTATTTATCAAAATGATGGTTTTGATCAGGCTGTTGAGTTTTCTGCTTGGATTAGACTCAAAGAGTACTTGCACGAAAACAATTTGAAAATAGAAAAAATGTATGTGAGATTTAGATCGAATATTTTTTATCCTTTAGAAGATTATTGTGAAGGATACTTTTTCTCTATGGGCATCATTGGTATGATGTCTTCTACGGAAAATATAAATTTTTATATATTGGGTTCTATTAAGAAAGATGTTGTTAATATAAAAAAGATAAAAGTTCCAGAACTAATAATTTTTGATGAAGAAGAAAGAAACATTTCTGATTGTACTGAGCAACAAGTAATTTTAAATACGAAAGAAAATTATGGCAAAGGAAAGATCTTTAAACAGTAAATATGAATCTAGGCATGGTGGTGGTTGGATAACTCCAGCACAATTTTTGGCTGAGTTAATGTGTGAGCGTTTTGCTAAACAAAATCGTCAAGATATACCTCCAAAATTTTGGGATAAACAACCTTGGAAAAAAGAGTTTTTTAAACAACTTTCTTTAGCAAATAAGCTTTTAGAAAAATATGATCCAGCATTAGTTTCTAAGGCATTAAGATCACAAGAAGGTAAAAAAATATTTTCTTTAGGTGCTCCTTGGCTAATAAAGCTTATAGAGTTTGAAGAATACAAATTCAAGGAAGCAGATGAGAAAAAGGTTGAGCAAGTAGAATCTCTTCCAGTTAAAATGTCTTTTGTTTTAAAGAAGTCAACACTAAGTAAATTAAAGGATATTGAAAATGAGTGATGAAGTAGAAAAAATAATTAAAGAAGTATCAAAACAATATGGTGCTGGTATTGCAATAAACGCAAGTGATTTACTAGATGAAGAAAAGCATGTGATACCACTTTCTCCATCTTTAAACCTTGGTTTACATGGCGGTATACCAGAAGGTTCTTGGGTTACATGTTCTGGTCACCCTAAAAGCGGAAAAGAACAACCTATTTCTGCTATTGTTTATACTCCAAATGGTCCTAAACCAATTGGTGAATTAATGTTAGCAGAGCATGTATGTACACATGATGGCAACTCAGCAGAAATTCTTGCTATCTATCCACAAGGGATTAAAGATGTTTATCGAATAAGTTTTTCTGATGGAACATTTGCAGAGTGTGGATTGGATCATCTTTGGTCAATTAAAACAAAAGACCACAAAGATTTTGTTGTTAGACAACTTAAAGATTTTATTAATGATATTTATTACAAATCTGGAAAAGTAGCAAAATATTCTATACCAATTTCTACCCCTGCATTATTTAATGAAACAACCAAAGAAATTTCTCCATACATCATGGGTATTTTTCTTGGTGCTGGAATATTTGGAAAAAATTCAACATATGTAACTCTTGAAAAAGATTTAGATATTATGAATGAAATGTCTGATAGCGATAAAAAATATATAGTTTATGATAATGAATCTAAAAAGATTTCTGCTAAAAATTCCAATCCTTTTATAAAGCTTGGGCTTTTTAATATTGCAAATAATCAAAAGTTTATTCCTCCAAAGTATTTGTTTGATGGCGTTTATAATCGAACAAAACTAATAACTGGTATTTTAAAAGTCGCTGGATATTTAACCAAAGACAAAAGCTTAACTATTACAGTATCAAGTCAAAGGCTTGCAGAAGACATTGTTACATTGGTACAATCTTTGGGGGGCATAGGTAACTATTCTGTCCACAAGAACAAAGATTCAAAAAGATATGTTTGTATATTAAAACTTAATATTTTACAAAAAAGAAAAAACAAATTTGAAAGAAAAATAACATCTGTAAAAAAAGTAAGAAAAGAAGAGTGTGTTTGTATTACTATAAACACAAAAGATGGTTTATATTTAACCAATAACTTTATAGTTACACATAATACATTAACCTCACTTTCTTTTGCTGCACAGTGTCAAAAACCTGAGAATGGTGGTAGGCATGTGTATTATCTGAACATTGAAGGTCGATTGAAGCCTATGAATCTAAAGGGCATAGCTGGCTTAAATTTAGACAAAATGACAATCTATAGGTCTACTCAAGATAAGATTCTTTCCGCAAAAGACTACCTAAATTTGGCGTTTAAAGCTATTAATACCCATCCAGGAAGTTTGATCATCATAGATAGTGTTTCTGCCCTATGTGATGAAAAAGAAATGGATGAAGGGATTGGCTATGAGAATAGAGGGGCTGGCAATAAGCTTTTTGCTGGTTTTTGTAGACAAGCAGCCAATATAGTGCCAGTACAAAATTGTATTGTTTGGGCGATTATGCACTTAACGCAATCTCAGGGCATGTATGGCGGTTATACAGAAAAAGGTTCTAGAACATTGCAATATCAAGCAGATGTTCAAATGAGAGTTAAATTTGATAAGGCTTGGAATGTTGGGATAGAAGGCAAAGAAAAACAAATTGGACAACAGGTTCATTGGTTAATTGAATCCTGTGCTTTAGGATCACCAGGAATGGAAATTGATAGCTATATTCGTTACGGCATTGGTATTGATAATACATATGAAGCCATAAATCTTGGTTGTCAACTTGGCCTTATAGCTAAAGCTGGTGCTTGGATGACACTTGATTTTATGCAAAGACATTTAAAATTGTTAGATTCAAAAGAATGGGATGATGCAACAATAAGAAAAGTAAAAACTCAAGGTGCAGAAAAACTTTATAGGCTATTACTTGAAAATCCTTTATGGGTAAAAGTTCTTGAGCAAGAAATAAAAGGTCTTCTATCATGAAAATAAAAGGTTTAGATGGAAGAATGCATTCTTGGTCATTCTATGGTCAAATGCCAGATATAAGCGATGAAAGAAAAAGATCTGAATTACACATAAGAACAAGAGCCTTGCTTAAATCTTTATATCCAGTAGATAGAATACTTGAAGAAGTTCATTTGCCTGGTTCTGGAAATTTGTACGCAGATTTTTGGTTGCCATTAAGAAATAAGATGATAGAAGTTCATGGGGAACAACATTATAAATTTGTTCCTTTCTTTCATGGAACACAGCTAAACTTTTTAGCATCAAAGGCGAATGACAACAAGAAGAGAGAATGGTGTTTAATCAACGGAATAGTTCTTGTGGAGTTACCATTTAATGAATCAACCGAGCAGTGGCAGTCAAGAATTGAACTTGACTGAAGAACAAAAGATTGATCTTGCTTTAGAAAAATACGAATTGACCATTGGGTTAACACCAATTCCTTCTGACAAAGAGTTTACATGCATAAAATACTTATACTTATCGCAGGATGATTTATCAAAAATGAGCAGTGAACAATGCTCAGAGTCATGTGTTTTACTTAATAGCTTTTCTTTTCATATAAGCAGAGTTATAAATAAAGAAAAAACAAAATTAAGGTGGTGTAATGAAAAGATTTTAAGTGTTATAGCAAATAATCTTTCAGACTACAGATATTTTTCAGCAGAAGAAAGAATGGCTTTATGCATAAAAGATAATGATTATGCAAAAAAAATAAAAAAACTTTCTACTTTAATACAAGCAAGAATAGATAGAATTGAATATTTGCCGATTAGACTTGAAAAAGTTGCTGAATCTTTGTTAAATTTAGCTTACTCAAAAAGGAGAAACAATGAATCTCGTTAACATGTTGAAAACAGCAGTTGAAAATAAAGATTGGGCATTAGTGTCAAAAGCATTAGATATTTTAACTGGTGATGAAGAATTTATTGTTTTAACACATCAACCATCTACTCCAGCTAAACAAGTTAATTTTTCATCTAATAAAGCTTCTGTCAGTAGTAAGTCTTTAGTTCCACCAACAGCCAATAAGTTTGTTGATGATTTAACACTTGAATCGGGCTTTATAGAAAAGAGTCAAAAAGTTTCTAATAAAAGTTATAGACAACCATTTAAAGAAGGCGATCATTTTTGCGAAGTAAAATGCTCTAAGTGTGGATGCGGTATGAAGGTAACAAAAGAAGAACACAAGTTTAGAACAATTGATTCTGAGTCAGCACCATTTACATGCATTAAGTGCATTAGAAATTCGAGTAGATAATGAACGATGTTGCATCTGAAAGAGTTATATTGGCTGCTCTTTTTCAAAAAGGCTATGATTGCTATATTGAAATTTGTGATATTGTTGATGAAAACAGTTTTAGTTCTGATGAAACATCTGCGATATATAAATGCTTGGTAAAAATAGTAAATGAAAAAGATTCAAAAGCCGATATACCATCAATTATAGCTGTAGCAAATTCTTTAAAAATACAGCAATTTTTTCAAAAAGATGATCAGGCTAAGTATCTTAGGTCTTTAACATTATTGCCAGTTGAAATAGTTAATGCTAAAAAGGCAGCAGCAAAATTAAAAAAGATGCAAATTGCTAAGACTTTAGCATACAACTTATCTAATTGTGCAACTGAATTATTAGGCATGACAGGAGATGAGCCTATTTCACAAATAGTTTCTCTTGCAGAAGCAACTGTATTAGATCAAACTTTTAAAATTTCAAATGCAGAAGACCCAAGCCCAAAAGAAATATCTGAAGGTTTAGATGATTATGTAAAATTTCTAGAAGATAATCCAATATCTCAACTTGGTATTTCATCAGGGTTTAAAGTTTATGATAGGGCTATTGGGGGCGGTCTTAGGCCAGGAACAGTTAATTTAATTGGTGCAAGAATGAAAACAGGCAAATCATTTTTTGCAGATAATGTTGCAATGAATGTTGCTAAACAAGGTATACCTGTTTTAATGTTTGACACTGAAATGACAGCGAAGGATCATTGGCATAGATTATTGGCTTGTATTGGAAATATTAAAATTGAAGAAATTGAAAATGGTTCTTTTTCAAAAGATTCATCAAAAAAGAAAAGAGTTCACGATGCTTCAAAAGCATTGAAAGATATGCCGTTTAAGTACAAGTCCATTGCTGGAAAAAGTTTTGATGAAGTTTTAAGTCTTGCTAGAAGGTGGGTTATAAAAGATGTTGGTTTAGATGATTTTGGTAAAGCAAAGCCATGTTTGATAGTTTTAGATTATATAAAATTGATGGATGATGGAACAATATCAAAAAATATTGCTGAATATCAAGCGTTGGGTTTTTTAATGACAAGCTTACACAATTTTATGGTTCAGTATGGTGTCGCTTGTTTAGCCTTTACTCAATTGAATAGAGATGGCATAACAAGAGAAGATACAGATGTTGCATCAGGGTCCGATAGAATTTTGTGGTTGTGCAGCAATTTTTCAATATATAAGCGTAAAACGGAAGAGGAAATGGCAGATGAAAGCGTTTCTCAGAATAATGTTTCATATAATTTAAAACTAATACCAGTTGTTGCAAGACATGGTAAAGGGATTGATGCTGGTGATTACATAAACATATCTGGAAATTATGAATATGGAAGAATAACAGAAGGACCAACTAGAAATGAATTTCATCAACTTAGATCAACAAGAATTAATAACGGTTTTCAAATAGAGGAATTACCAGATGAAATCTCAGCAACAAATTGATTTTAAATTAGCAAATAAAATAATTTCAAAAAACATAGATGTTGTTTTAAATCACTTCGATATTGAATTAAATTATACAGATGCTTATCTTTCTGGTCCATGCCCAATACATGGTGGAGATAATAAGACTGCATTTAATATTTTTACATCTGGTAATACGCATGTTGGAAATTGGATATGTTACACGCACCATTGTGAAAAAAGTTTTATAAATAATACCATTGGTTTTATTAGAGGTTTGATAAGTCATAGTAAATATAATTGGTCAAAATCTGGAGACAAAATAGCATCATTTGCAGAAACATTGTACTTAATAAAAAGTTTGTACGACTTTTCAATTGATGATACTTTATCTACAAATAAACCTAAAAACATATTAGAATCTTCTGCATTTACAAAGACTACAAGAGAAAAACAAGATAAGTGGAGTAAGACTTCTGTGAGATCAAGCTTATTAATACCATCTAAATATTATCTTTCTAGGGGTTACACTGAAGAATGCTTAAATAATTATGACATAGGAGAGTCTAATTCTTCTGTTGGAATTTTTAAAGATAGAGTAGTTGTTCCAGTGTATGACACAGATGGGAAATTTATAGTTGGATTCACAGGAAGAACAAAGTATAAAAAGTGTGAAGCATGTAAACATTATCATGAACAAGAAGCTAGTTGCAATGGTTATGTTCATATGTCTAAATGGTGTCACAATAAAGGTTTTTCTAAGAAAGATTATTTATATAATTATAATTTTGCAATTGAATCTATTAAAAAAACTGGTGTTGCTATATTGGTAGAAGGACCAGGAGATGTATGGAGAATTGCTGAATCTGGAATTAAAAATTCATTAGCTGTATTTGGATCGTCTTTAACAGATGCACAACAGATTTTATTAGAGTCATCTGGAGCTTTGCACTTAATACTATTATTTGATTCAGATGAGGCTGGTTTAAAGGCTGGTAATAGCATAGAATCTTCTCTTGGTAGAATGTTTAAAATAATTAAACCAAAATTGCCCAATGGTTTTAAAGATATTGGTGAGATGAGTGTGCATGATGTTAAAAGTTTTTTAGTGCCTATTATGGAAAAAATATGATACAAAAAATAATTGGATTTTCTGGAAAAAAAGGTTCTGGCAAAGACACTATTGCTGGATTTCTTTCCTTTAATTCTGTGGCTCTTTTTGGTTGTAGTTCATCCATTTATTCTTTTGCACAACCAATGAAAAAAATAGCTATTGATTTTTTTGGATTAAGGCACAAACAAGTTTTTGGATCATTTGAAGATAAAAAAACTTTGACAAACTATTTATGGGAAGATCTTCCACATTACGAAGAAATTAAAATTCGAGAAGAAGTAGCTCCAACAGGCAAAATGACAGCTAGAGAATTTTTGCAGGAATTTGGAACTGGTATAGCCAGAAGAATGTGTAAAGATGTACACATAAATGCTTGTTTTAACGAAATAAGAAATGGTCATTGTCCATTGAATTTTATTACTGATGCAAGATTTGAAAATGAAATAGATAGTATTAAAGCAAACGGTGGAATTGTGATAAGGTTAACAAAAAGCACAGAAGATGATTACCACATAAGCGAAAATGAGTTGGACAATAGTGAAAAATTTGATATTGTTTTAGACAATCAAAAAATGACAAAAGAAGAACAAAAAACAGAAATTTTAAAAATTCTTAAGAAATTAGATTGGATAAAGAGTGATTATAACTTACTTAAGGTCTAGTTCTGTATCATCATACTCTTGGTGTCAACACAAGTATTGGTTAACCTACAATCTTGGGTTTAAAGATGACTCCAATAAAAAAGCAGAAAAGGGCAATGTTGTACATAAAGGTTTAGAATTGTTGGCAAATAAAAAGCTTTGCCTACAAAATGGAACAATTTCGTTTTCTGATTCTGAATTAGGTATGGAATTTATAACATCAGAAATGTCACCAGAAACAGCAATATTGGCTGGTTTTAATCATTATAAAAACAAAAGCACACATGAGTGGACAGATGTTGATTTTAAAGAATGCACTAAGTGGTTGTGGGATGTTTTATTATTTAATAATGGCATGTTTTCACCATTAACTAGAAATATTGTGATGCCAGAACAGTATTTTGATATTGAAATTGATAAACCTTGGGCAAATTATGATTATTTTCTTCCAGATGGGCAAATAATTTCTGGAAAGTTGCGAATAAAAGGAACTATGGACTTAATAACAAGGGTTGATTCAAAAACAGTAGAATATGTTGATTGGAAAACAGGAGAAAGAAAGAATTGGTCAACAGGAAAAGAGAAGGGTTATGATGATTTATACAATGATTTTCAGCTTAGATTGTACCATTATGCTTTAAATGAATTGTACCCAAATGAAAATATGATAATTATGACAATATTTTTTGTTAAAGCTGGTGGACCATTTTCTTTGTGTTTTCAAAAAGATGATATAAAAACAACCGAAGAAATGATAAAAAAAGAATTTGAAAAAATTAAGAATTGCAATAAACCATCAAGAATAATAGACTATGGAAAAGACAAATGGAAATGCATTAGACTTTGTAGTTTTTACAAAGATAAGCATAAAGATTCTGAAAATAATTCAATATGCGACCATATGCATCAAGAATTGATACAACTTGGTATTAACAATGCGTATGTTAAACATGCCAAAAAAGATACTGTAAAATCTTATGGCGATGGTGGCGGTCAATCTAATAGGGAGAATCAAAATGGCTGATTGGAGATGGGAAGATATTGTTTTTACTAATAAAAAAGAAGAAGTTACAACGACATCAACTTCTGCACCAGAAACTGTTAAATATGAATCTAAGTACAATGGAGAAAAAGTTCTTGTTATTAAAACTGATATATTAAAAAATGATTCTTTTCAAGGATTTATTACTGGAATTGAAGCAAAAAAATTGCGTGATAAAATTCTTTCAGTAGACAATATATTTTATATTGATCGTAATATTGCAGAAAATGATAAATCTTATAAACAAGTTATACCATACTGTTTGATCAATCGTGGAGATTCAACATTTTGTTATCAAAGATCTAAAAAAGCATCTGAAAATAGATTGCATGATTTATGGTCATTGGGCGTTGGTGGGCATGTTAACCCATGCGATGGATTGAATAGTGAAACTATTACCAATGCGTGTAAAAGAGAAATTGAAGAAGAGGTAGAGTTTTCAAATTTAAAAAATGCAAACTTTGTAGGACTGATAAACGATGATTCAAATGATGTAAGTTCTGTTCATTTTGGGATTGTTTACAGTGTAAATCTTCAAGATCATTCAACCTTTAAGGTTAAAGAAGAAGCATTAGCAGAAGGTTCTTTTGTTAAAAAAGATATTATTAAAGTTGAAGAAAAGAACTGGGAAAATTGGTCTAGTTTAATTGTAAAAGAATATTTAAGAAAGTAAAATTTTTAGGAACAGCACATGAATAATTGGACAGCACTACATTGTCATTCTCATTATAGTCTTTTAGATGGTTTAACAAAGCCAGAATCTATGGCAAAAAGAGCCAAAAGCCTTGGACACAAGTCTATAGCTCTTACGGATCATGGAACTATTTCTGGCTCTATTTCTTTTAATAAGGCATGTGTTGCAGAAGAAATAAAACCAATAATAGGGTGTGAGTTTTACATATGTGGTCAAAGTGCTTTGATTCATGATAAGACTAATTCTAAAAATTCTCACTTATGTGTCCTTGCTAAAAACATTTCTGGCTGGTATGAGCTTATAAAACTTTCATCTTTATCAAACAATAAAGATTATTTTTATTATAAGCCTAGACTAAGCTTGGAAGATTTTGCACCGTACTCAAAAAACTTAATAGCGTTTTCTGGACATCCAGGAACACAATTGGCCAGATGTATTTTTCCAGATGAAGCATACAAGTGTGCTAGTCCAGAAGAAGCAAGAGCTTTAATCAAAGATGATTGGTTTGAAGAATCTAAGAAGTTATGTTCTAAGCACCAAGACATTTTTGGCAAAGAAAACTTCTTTATTGAAATACAACTTTTTGATAAAGACAACTTGCATTGTTCTGTAGTCCTTGCTGAATGCCTTAGAAAACTATCTAAAGAAACTGGCATTAAGGCAATAGCTACTCCTGATGCTCATTACGCTAAACAAGAGGATGCTTCTGATCAAAGAATAATTTTGTGTGCATCTATGGAAACAACTCTTTCTAAGGTAAGGTCATCTTTAGATAAGCATGAAGATTTTGGATTATCTAGCTTTTTTAAATCAAATAGGTATTACATTCCATCTACTGAAGAGATTTTAGCCCTTCATGAACCAGAAGAGTTAAAAAATTGTTTATTAATTGAAGAGATGTGTGAAAATTATTCTTTAACAAAAAAGTCAGTACTTCCAAGTTTTCAATGTCCAGAAAGCAAAAATGAACATGATTATTTAAGAGAGCTTTGTAGAAATGGATGGAAAGAAAAGTTTTCAGACTTAGAAAAAGATTCATCAAAGTTTGAAAATTATGTTGGAAGAATTAAAAATGAGCTTTCTGTTATAGGCGATGCTGGTCTTGAAGGCTACTTTTTAATTGTTCAAGATTATTGTAATTGGGCTAGAAAACAAGGATGGTTAACAGGAAGAGGGCGTGGATCAGGTGCTGGTTGTATGGTTTCTTATTTACTTGGAATAACTCAAGTAGATCCAATTGAGCACAATTTAGTTTTTGAGCGTTTTTACAATGCAGGAAGAAATGTTCCAGGCCATGTAAGTCTTCCTGATATAGATTGCGATTTTCCAATTACTAAAAGAGATAAGGTAATTGATTACATTAAATCAAAGTATAACGAAGAAAATGTTTCGCAAATGATAACATATAGTAGGATGCAGGGCAGGGGTGCTTTAAAAGATGTGTTAAGGGCACATGGTTTTTCGTTTGATGAAAGTAATGCTATTACAAAAAATATACCTGATGAAGCTGAAATATCTGAACAGCTTCAAGAAATGAAGGAAGATGGTGGAGAATCATCAATCATTGGTTGGGCATTAGAAAATATACCTTCAAAACTTAAAGATTATTGCGAGATAGACGAACATGGTAATATAACAGGAAAGTTGTCAAAAGAGTTTTCACAAGCTATTAGACTTGAAGGAACTAAGCGTAGTCAAGGAAAACATGCTGCTGGAATTGTTATAAGTCACACTCCGTTAAAAGATATCTGCCCTATGATCTATGATAAAAAGAATAAGCAAATGATTGCTGGTCTTGAAATGTCAGATCTTGAATCAATTGGTTTAGTTAAGTTTGATATTTTGGGGGTTGCTGTTTTAGATAAGATAATGGGTTGTATAAATTTATTGAAAGGAAAAGAAAATGAGTGAAAAAGAAGAAATTGAATTAATAGCAAAACTAGTATCTCAACAAATGGGATTAGTTCAAGCTGTTTCAGAATGTCAAAATTCAAAAAATCAACTTTCTTTACAGTTTATAAAAATACTTAAAGCAATTGTTTTAAAAAACAACGGTAATTTTGTTATAGAAAAAGAATTTTTTGACTCTGCTGATGACAATGATTTTAAATTAGATATCACAACTGATGATGAAGAATCAATAGTTTTACAATTTTTAGAGAATGAGGAATAAATGTATAGTAATACAATTATGGTTTTTGATTTTGAAACAGGTTCTTTAGATATAAATAAGTGTGAAGTAATTCAAGTTGCAGCTATGGCAATAAATAGAAAAACTCTTGAACCAATCAAAGATGGTATTTTTGAAACATTAATAAAACCAAGAGACTTTAATAATCTTCAAGATGAAGCTCTTGCAATAAATAAAAAAACAAGAGAAGAATTGAAGCTTGCACCAAGCATTGATGCTGTTTGGAAAAAGCTTGCAGATTTTATTTCGATGTTTAATAACGGCAAAGGAAATATCTCTGCACCAATTCCAGCAGGGAAAAACATAAGACATTTTGATATGCCTATTTTTCAAAGAGTTTGCTCAGAACTTGGTTATGTAGATAAGAATGGAAATCAGAATTTATTAAATAGAAGAAGCATGTATGACCTTGATGAAATAATGATGTTATGGTTTGATAATACTACAGTGGTTCCAAACTATAAGATGGATACACTTAGAGATTTCTTTGGACTATCTAAAGCTAATGCTCATGATGCTTTAACTGATGTTATACAGACTTCTGATATTATTTTACATTTTTTAAAGTTGCACAGAAGCATTTTCCCAAAAATTAAATTTAAAGATGCATTTAGAAAGTAATTATGAAATATTATAAGTTTGAATGTGGCTGTTCTTGGCCAATAATTGAAGAATCTAAGATAGAAGGTGCTTTACCATTGATGGAAGTTGATCCATTAAAATTGCCATACTGTCAGTCAACTTGGGATTTGTTTGCTAGAGGTGATACAAAAGGCGTATTTCAGCTTGAATCAGATCTTGGTAAACAATGGAGCAAGCGATTAAGACCAAAGAACGCAGAACATCTATCTGCCATTGGTGCATTAATTAGGCCGGGAACACTTCGTGCATTAGACGAAAACGGCATTAGCATGACCGCCCACTATTGCAAAAGAGCCAACTTTGAAGAACCAGTTGAGTCATATCATCCTGTTGTTGATGAAATTTTAAAATCAACATATGGATCATTGGTGTTTCAAGAACAGGCTATGGAGTTATCTAAGTCTGTCGCTGGTTTTACTCTGCAAGAAGCTGATAAGCTAAGAAAGGCTATGGGTAAAAAACTTGCTAGTGAAATGGCAAAATGTAAAAAAATATTTATTGAAGGTGCTAAAAAGGCTGAAATTGTAAGCGAAAAACAGGCTGAAGAAATATTTAGTTGGATTGAACAAAGTCAAAGATATTCATTTAATAAAAGTCACAGTTGTTGTTATGGTTTAACTGGATATGATACTGCTTATTTAAAAAGTCATTTTCCAGTTCAGTTTTATTGCAGTTGGTTATATTACGCAAAAGATAAACTTGATTCTCAACTTGAGATAATGGATCTTGTTGAAGATGCAAGAAAGTTTAATATAGATGTTTTAGCACCAGATGCTTTTAAACTAAATAAAAATTTTGCAACTGATGGTTTAAACATATGGTTTGGTATTACTGATATTAAGGGGATTGGTGAATCACAATTTAATAAACTTAAAGCATCTATGGAAAAGAATAAAGACAAGCTAAATACTTGGGAAAATTTTGTAGTATTTTGTTCTGATGAAATACCAAGTTCTACTATAATAAAACTAATATCTGTTGGTGGATTTAAAAGATATAATACATGTAGACAAAAACTTTTAGCAGAATATAACTCTTGGGTGCAGTTAACGGATAAAGAAAGAGAATGGATTAAAATTAATTTTACAGAATCTACCATAGCTGAATTAATATCTTTAGCAGCAAAACCAAAAAAGGAAAATGGCGGTTGCTCTAATCAGAACAGAGTATTGTTTTTGAAGGACTTGGCTAATTTGCTCATTAATCCACCATCTCCACATATTGATCTTCCTCAATGGTTAATTTGGTCAGAAAAGGATGCTTTAGGCATTTCTTTGACTTGTAATGCAATTGATTCATGCGATACTGCACAAGCCAATACTACATGTAAAGAATTTTTAAATGGAAAAACTGGTTTTATGATTTTTGGAGTTGAAATACGAAGATGTAAAGAAGTTGTTACAAAAGCTGGTAAATCTCCAGGATCTAAAATGGCTTTTATGTCTATATCAGATTCAACTGGAAAAGTAGATGATGTAATATGTTTTCCAGACTCGTACAAAGATAGTTGGTCTTTGTTAAAAGAGGGCAACACTGTTTTAATTCATGGTGAAAAAAGTAGGGGCAGTGATTCTCTTTTAGTTAAAAAAGTTTTTCAAATTTAGGAGCAGAAATGAATATTTGTAGTTTTATGGGTCGTTTAACTAGAGAACCAGAATATGTGCAATTACAAAATGGAAAAAATGTAATAAATTTTTCTATGGCTGTTAGAAACCCAAACACTAGCAGTAAAGATAAAGCAGATACAACATTTATTGATTGTGTAGCTTGGGAAGGAACCGCTGATTTAATAAATAAATATTTTAAAAAAGGTTCTAGGATATTAGTGCATACATCTGCAAAAACAGATAACTGGATTGATAAAGATACTGGAAAGAATAGATATAAAATTAAATTTCTTGTGCAAAAATTTTGGTATGTAGATCAAAAACAAGAAGATTCGTATTCAAGCATTGAAAATGTTGACGAAGAAGAAGTAATTTAATATGCAAAAAAGAAAAGTCCTTCTTGTTGGTGAAGCCTCCTATCTTAATTCTGGATATGCCAATTATGGTTTTCAGATAATGAAAAGGCTTTATGACACTAAGGACTTTGATCTTGCTGAAATAAGTTGTCATGGAAGTGATAATAGATCAGATGAGATACCTTGGAAAAGTTATGTTGTTCCTCAAAAATCAAACATTTTTGGTGAAGACATATTTAATGATGTTTTAATTGATTTTAAACCAGATATAGTTTGGTCATTTAGAGATCCTTGGGTAGATGAGTTTATTGGTGATTCTGTATTAAGGAATAATTTTAAATGGGTCTACATGCCAACTATTGATGCTTTACCATTAGATGTTGACTGGATTGATACAATAAGCAGAGCAGATTATGTTTTGACATATTCTGATTGGGCAGCAGAAGAACTTAAAAGCTTGTATCCTAATATAAACATTTTAGGTTCAGCATCCCCAGGATTTGATAATAATTTTAAACCTGTTGAAGATAAAATTAAATTTAAAAAACAAAATGGAATAAATGAAGAATCATTAATTATTGGTTCTGTAATGAGAAATCAAAAAAGAAAACTTATTCCAGATTTACTTGATGCATTTTCTGAGTTTTTAGATAAAGCACCAAAAGAAATTTCTGAAAAATGTTTTTTGTATCTTCACACAACTTATCCAGATGTTGGTTGGAATATACCTAGACTTATTGCAGAAAGACCAAAAATATCCAATAAGGTTCTTTTTTCTTATAATTGCAACAATTGTTTTAAACTTTCAATCTCTTCTTTCTGTGGTGCAATTATCCAATGCAACAATTGTAAACAGGTCAATTGTACATTCCCTAGAGTTTCAAAAGGCTCAAAAAGAGATGATATGGTTATGGTGTATAACCTTATGGATCTGTATGTGCAATACTCTTGTGCAGAAGGTTTTGGTATGCCACTAGTTGAAGCAGCATCATGCGGTGTACCAGTTTGTGCTGTAGATTATAGTGCAATGACTGATATAGTTAAAAAACTAGAAGGTTATCCAATAAAAGTACAAAGATATACATATGAAGTTGAAACAAACAGAAAGTTTGCTTTGCCAGACAATTCTAGTTTTAGCGATATTTGTATAGATTTTTTTAAAAAACCATATCCTATAAGAAGAGCAATATCTAATAAAACAAGAGATTTAGTTGTTAAAAATTATACATATAAAAAAACATTTGAAAAAATTAAAAACATTTTTTATTCAATAGAACAAGAAAACAAATGGGATTTGCCTTTAAAATTTGTTGAAATGCCAAAAGATTTTAAAGACTGCAATTCTAACAACGAAATTGTTGAAAAGATTTTTAAAAAAATGCCAATAAATATGGGTCATATTAAACAGAAGTGTTTGTTTAAATTAAACAATAGGATGCACGATAAACAAAAGATTTTAAAAGAATTAAATTCAATATTTGATTCTTATAATCATTATGAATCTTTAAGGGTAAAAAAATGAAGGTTCTTTATATAGGCGTTTATCGTGATGGAACAGGTTATGGTCAAGCAGCAGAAGATTATATTCTTTCTTTAAATTCTGTTGGCGTTGATGTTGTTTGCAGACCTTTAAAACTTAATAAAATAGATCATGTTCCTAATTCAATAGTATCTAAACTTGAATCTAAAAGTTTAAAAAATTGCGATATTGTTATTCAACATATGTTACCAGTACACATGCAATACAATGGAAATTTTGACTGTAATATTGGTATTTTTGCTTATGAGACTAGCAATTTTAAAATGTCTGGATGGAAAAATAATTTAAATTTAATGGATGCCAATGTTGTAATAAATAAACAAATGATTAATTCTTGTTTAAGTAGTGGAATAAATACGCCATTACATGTAGTTCCTCATGCTAGAGATTTTTCTAGATATATTGAAAAATATGAAAAGCTTGAAAAAATAACATCTCAAGTTTCAGATTCTGATTTTATATTTTATACAATTGGTGAAACAACAAAAAGAAAAAATTTTTCTGCGTTGTTGAAAGCTTATTTTACCGAGTTTTCTGAATCTGAACCTGTTTGCCTATTAGTTAAAACCAATAAATCAACTTATGAATTTTATGACTATTGTGGAAAAATACTTGATGGTCTTTGTATAAAAAATCCACCAAAAGTTATTACTATTACAGAAAGAATGTCAGATGAAGAAATAAGCAGACTTCATTATACATGCGATGCTTTTGTACAACCTTCTTATGGTGAAGCTTGGGGTATACCAGCTTTTGATGCGATGGCTTTTGGTAAAACTCCAATTGTCACTAATTGCACTGGATATGTTGAATACATAGACGAGTCCGTTGGTTGGTTGGTTAACGGTTTTGAGGAACCAGTATTTGCTGCTGATAAACAAACAGATGACATATATACATCTGGTGAAAATTGGTTTTCAGTAGACATATTGGATTTAAAGAGAAAGATGAGAGAGTGTTACGCAAAGGAAGGAATTAGGAGGTCAAAAGCTGCAAATGCTTTAGATCGTGCTTACGAATTCTCCCATGAAAAAGTGGGTTCAATCTTTCTTGAGGTATTAAAAAATGTCACAAAAGAAAAGAAAACAGAATTGGTTAGAAGAAGCTACTAACGCAGAAGTAGAAAAAACCATTTCTTGGAGAGATGAAAGGGATAAAGCTGCTGATGAGCAAAAAGAAAATACTAATAGCAATAAGTTAAAAGCAAAAACAAAAAATCAAGAAATATACATAAGTTCTGTATACACTAAAACTGTAACAATATGTTCTGGTGTTGCTGGAACAGGTAAAACATATATAGCTTGTGGAATAGCAGCAGAAATGCTCATTGATTTAAAGATAGAAAAAATAATTATTGCTAGACCATTAGTTGAATGTGGTCAAAGACTTGGTGCATTCCCAGGAGATTTAAAAGAAAAAACAGAGCCATTTATGACAGCTATGCTTGAAGTATTTGGCAAATTTATGACTAAAACAAAAATGCGTAAAATAAAAACTGATGAGGTTTTAGAAATATGTCCATTAGAAATAATGCGTGGAAGAACATTTCACAACTCTGTAATTATTTTAGATGAAGCACAAAATGCCACTAGAAGACAATTGAAAATGTTTCTTACTAGATTTGGACAAGAGTCAAAGGTTATTATTTGTGGCGATCATACTCAAACGGATTTACCGCACTCAGAAGGAAATACAATGAATTGGTTGCTTGATAGACTTGACCACAATGATATTGGTAAGGTATTCTTGACATCTGAAGATGTTCAAAGACATGGCCTTATTCGATATATAATAGAACAGCTTGGTGAATAATGCACCATAGTGTCAGCAACATATTACGATCTTCGACTAGAAAATCTGGTCAAAGACTTAATATTTTAACCTTTTCTACTCATGAAAGATATCAGTCTAATATGTCTGATGTTAATGCTAATTTTTGGGTTATCAATAATCCTAAAATTAAAACTTGGAATTTAAACTTTTCAGACATTCCTAAAAATCATACTATGTTAAATAACATATCGCTTTTAAGTGATATACCAACATATATAGATTTTGATTTAATAATTTCTCAAAGCAAATTTGTGCAATTTAATTTAGCTGTTCAAATAGCAGACTATTTAAAAATTCCACTTGTTTGTATTGAACATACTGAAATGTTTGAAGATAGGAAAAAATTTAAACACATGATTGGCGATACAAACATATTCATATCTGATTATTCTGCTAAAACATGGGAGGCAGATTATGCGTACTATGTTATTGATCATGGTATAAACAGTTCTTTATTTCACAATAAAAATATAAAAAGAGAAAATCAAGTATTGAGCATTGTAAACGATTGGATAAATAGGGATTACGAATGTGGTTTTACACTTTGGAAAGAAGTAACAAAAGATCTTCCAGTTTATGTAGCTGGTGATACACCCAACTTTTCTAAACCAGCTAAAAACACAGAAGAACTTATTGACATTTACAATAGAAACTCTATATTTTTAAATACTTCTATACATAGTCCAGTTCCAACCACCTTGCTTGAAGCTATGTCTTGTGGTTGCTGTGTTGTTACAACCAAAAATGAAATGATAGACTCATTTATAGAAAATGGTAAAAATGGTTTTGTTTCAAACGACAAAAATGAAATCAGAAAAAATTTAGAAGTTTGTTTAAATAATCCAGTCATGTGTAGGGAAATTGGAAAAAATGCTAGACAAACAATCATTGATAAGTTTTCTTTGAAGACATTTACAGAAAAATGGGATTATGTTTTAAATAGATCTTTAGGTAAATAAAATGAAAATAAACATTTGTTTTGGAAATTCAAACGAATATTTAAATGGTTATGTTAATACTAATTTTATTAAAAATGATAAGTTTGAAAATTGTCACCCTGAGAATTTAGATTTGATTGTAGATGATGGTGAAGCAGATGAAATATTAGCTATTAATGTTTTAAATTATATTGAATTTAAAAAAACAAAAGATGTTTTGATTAATTGGTACAAAAAATTAAAATACGATGGTACAATTGTTATATCTTTTTTTGATTTTGAAGAAATATGCAGAGCTTTAACTTCTGGACAATTAGATGTTTTAGATGCAAAGAAACTTATTTATGGTGAACAAAATGAAGGTTGGCAATTTTTTAAATCTGGATCTTCATTAATTGAATTAAAGAAGTTTTTTTTATCGATTGGTTCTAAGATAGAATATTGTAAAATAGATGGTTTTATTTCACATATTAAAGTTAGGAGAATTAAGTGAGCAATTTGCACACAAGCTGTAGGGATTGTTTTTATGCAATTTATGAAGAGTCTGAAAAAACTCAAATTGGTTGTCATTTTAATAAGTTGGAAAAACTTAAAGAAAACAATATTGCAATAACAGAATCTTATGATGATGAAAAAGAATTTTTTGTTCTAGAAAAACATGCTTGTATGGCTTATAGAACTAAGTCATCTATGATTGCTGCTAATCAAGATGTTAAAGAAAGCATGGAGTTAACTAGAAAACAAATGTCGCCTAAAATTGCTGCTGTTATAAATGTATTTAATAAAGACATGGAAGGCTTAAAGAAAACAATTCAGCAGATATCTGATCAAGATATTCAATTTTATGAAGTTATTTTTTGTGTTTCATCAGGTATAAAGCCATCAGAAATTATATCCATGATTCATAAGCTAAACTGTACATTTAAATGGAATATAAAACAAATAGTAGATGAATATTGGTTGGGTTCTAGAGCAATAAATGTTTCTGTTCAAAATAGCAAGTCTACATATTTTGCACTTTTTAATTGTGGGTTTGATATACCCAAAGCTTTTGTCAAAGAAATTGATGAGGCTATTTGTGATCAGATGAAAAGATTTATTGTGCTTCATGGCGTTGATGAAGAAGGAAATGGTTCTGTTTATCAAACATATGCTTTTAATGCACTAAGGGGCAATGAAGAAGCTTTTATTGAGCAAGAAAATGATAAACCAGCACATACTTTTTTAGAAAAATTAAACTATCTTGCAGCCCAAAGTGATTTAATGCACTTACTTAAGAAATGCGAAGAAGTATGTCCTTGCATGAAAAACCACTAGTATCCATAGTAATACCAAATCATAATTATGGTAAATGGATAGAAGATGCCATAGATAGCGTTGTATATGATGATTATTCTAATAAAAGAATAGTTGTCGTAGATGATGGTTCTACCGATGGATCAGCTAAAAAAGTTTACAATCTTTTATTAAATCCAAAAGCTTCTGAAGCATCTGGAATATCTGGTATAACAGGAAAATATAAAACAACAGATGTTGAAATAACATTAATAGCTTGTAATGAGTGCAGAGGCCCATCTGCTGCAAGAAATATAGGAATAAAGTTTTATTGGGAAAACACTGATGTTTATTCTTTTTTAGATTCTGATGATATGCACATAAATGGAAAATTAAAAGAAACTTTATCCGTTTTAATTAGTGGATGGGGATCAATTGGTGCTGTATATTGCGATTATATAAATTTTGATTATAAAAACAATATAAATTTTCAACAACATAAAGAAGCTTTTTGTTCTGAAAGAATATTGGAAGAATGCATAATGCCATCATGCAATTTAGTTCCTAAATATGTTTTTGATAAAATAGGTTTTTATGATGAAACTATGCGTGTTGCAGAAGATTGGGATCTTTGGATAAGAATGTCTAAGCATTTTATTGCTTATCATATTCCAAAAACTTTTACAATAATGAGAACAGGAAGCTATAATTCTACTAATACTGTTTCTGAGGAAGTGTGGTCTAAAAACTGGCAAAGAATATTAGAAAAAATAAAAAATGACAAATGATATATGCATTATTATACCAGTTGCTGGTCTTGGCAAAAGAATGAAGGCATATGGCCCCAAAGCATCAATACGCATAGATAAAGAAGAAACAGTATTAAGTAGACAAATTAAGATATTAAGAAATTTTTTTCCAAAATCAAAGATAGTTGTAGTTTGCGGTTTTCAAAAAGAAAAAATATTTGAAATAATTGATAAAGATGTTATTTGTGTTGAAAATAAAAAATATAAAAATTCTAATGTTTGTCTTTCAATTAAGATAGCACTAGATAAATGTCATTCCAAAAAGATTTTAATAGTCAATGGCGATTTAGTTTTTACTAATGAAATATTTAATACAATGCCAAAAAACACATCTTGGATTGCTATTGATACTAACATAAATCAAAGATCTTCTGAAGTTGGCGTTAACATAGTAGAAGGTCAAATAACTAATTTCTGCTATGGATTAAATCCTAAGTGGGGTCAAATAGTTTATTTAATAGGAAAAGAAACTGAGCTATTTAAAAAAATAATTGTTTTAGAAAGATCTGAAAAAAAATTCTCTTTTGAAATATTAAATGATGTAATAGATATGGGCGGTATTATAAAACCACAAATAAACAAGAAGTGGAAGCTTGTTGAAATAGACACATCTAAAGATATAGCTAGAGCTAAAAAGCTTGTAAGGAAGGTTTAAATGAATGTTCTATGCGACATGGAATATCCATTAGATGAAAAAGAAATGTTTGGATGGGGCAAAGCATTTTCCTCAATAGATCATAATTTCTTTTTTTTAAACAGAAAAGAAAAAGCAATAATTGATGCTTTTGAAGAAAAAAAACCTTCTATATTTATAACCCATGCAGCATTATTAAATAGAGCATCATGCAAAGCTATTATTAAAAATGAATATTGTAAAACATTTGTTTTTATTGATTCGGAAGAAGATAAAGAAAAACTTAAAGATAAATTAAATGTTTTTTATATTTCAAAAAATGAAAATTTAAATTGTATGTTTGTAGAAAAATCTTGTGATATTTATTTATCGCTAAAACCAAAAACAAATATAAATATGATATCTGACATATGTTACATAGGTGATTATGTAAAAGAATGCATTCTTTCAAAGTGTTTTTCTATGTTTAGAGTTAAATGTTGGGGAAATACAAAATGGCCTTTTACAACATACTTAGGAAAAATTAAACCAGATAAAATGAAAGATGCAATATGTTCTTCAACAACATCTTTGTATTTAGATGATTTAAATAATAAAAGCTGGCCACTATATACATACCTATGCAATAGACCGATACTTTCCTATAAAAGCGGATGGTTAAAAAACATTTTAAAAGATACATCTTTATGTTTCTCAGACGAAGAATCTTTTTTTGAAAATCTTTTAAATATAATTAGAAATCCAGAAATCGCATATGAAAATGTAAAAATCAATTCGGAATTTATAAAAAATAATCATTTGTCACATCATAGAGTTTCAGCTATACTAGATGCTATAGGACTTAAGGAGGATTCAATAAGATGTATAAATGTTGCGATGGATCTGATAAAGAAGTACTAAGCATTTTATTGGGGTATGGTCAATCTCCAGATGTTATTAAAAAATCTTTATGGTGGATATCTGAAGAATTAAATAATAACGAATATAATGTAATAGTTATAGATGATGGACAATGTGGTGACATAGCAAAAGAAATGTCTAATTATGTTGCAAGAATATGTCCAAAAATAATAAATATAAATAATTCAGCACTTTTAGAACATTATAAAATAGACTCTATAAAAAAAAGCAAAAAACTTGCTTATGCAATTTGTGAAAAGTTTTCTTCTAATAAAAGGGTTTATATAAGCCCAAGATCAATATGCTATGGACAATCATTTAAATCATTTTGTGATCAAATACAAGGTGATAAGGTTGTGCAAATGAGATCATATTTAGTGCCCTTATATGTTCAAGAGGCAATAAGTGATTACTCTTCAAATTTTTGTAAATTTTTAGCTGATGAATGCAAAAAATATCCAATATATAATGAAAACTATCCTGAGAAAAGCATAGATTATATAACACAATCAACAGTCAATTCATTAGATGGCAAAGAAATATTATTTTCAGAACACGAATGCTTCTATTTAGAATCAAAAGAACCTGATCCAAAAGAACACCTTGAAATAATAGATTTAGAATTAATAGATAAAATCTTGGAAAATTAATGATAATATATAAAGTACCAAAACCAATTTCTATAATTGGAGATTGTTCAACAAAAAGCATGATTTTTTCATCGTGCAATTTTAGTTATTTAAGTAAATTTGGAAATGTTAAATCTTTTTTTATAGACAAAAAAACAAAAAATTTTTACAAAAGATGTTTTAAAAATTATAACACAGTAAAATCAAAATTATTAAATTTAATAGAGTCTGACGATTTCCCCTCTTGCTACACATCTATATTTGGAAAATTTAATTACATAAGTAAAACTACAACAATATGGAACAATATAGAAATAGATAGCTCTAGCGATTTTTTTAACAACATGTTAATATTTCACATAAGAAGAAAATATTTTAAATATAATAAAATAAAACCAATAGAAAATTTTAACAATGAAATCATTAATAAAATGGTAGATGATGCTTATAATGCATATATAGATAATGACTTTAAATTCATGGGAAAATTAATAGATTCTTATTGGAGAATAAAAACTCAACTAGACCCAAATTCTGCAAATGAATTTATTTATAAAATTTATTCTGATTGTAGATTGGCTGGTGCTTGGGGTGGAAAAATGGATGAGAATACAATGATTATTTTAGCACCAAAAGAAAAACACAAAGAGATATGCACTGTTATGAAAGATCATATAAGATTAAACTCTTCTGTTAATACAACAGGAATAGTAAGAGAGGAACTGTTTAGTGGAAATAGCAATTGCTGTAAATAAGATTAAAAGAGATCAGCTTCTTTTTGATATAAGAAATCAATGTTCAAAACACAACATTGTCGTATATTCAAACAAAGAGATGTTTCTTAATAAAAGCTTTGGCTTTAGTATACTTACATATTATCACATGTGGTATTCAAATGCTGATTATCATATAGCTACATGCCTATATTCTGCTAAAAACATGTTGTTAAATCCAAAAATTAAAACTGTATATTTTTATGTATGGAATTTAGAATGGGTTTATGGTGTGCATGAGTATGAAGACATTAAAAACATTTATGCAAATAAAAGAATAGAACTTATTGCAAGAAGTGAAGATCATAGTAAATCGATATATGATTCATGGAACATTAAAGCTAGAATAGCTTATAACTTTGATTTAGAAAACATGGTGGGAAAAAAACATGAAAAAGTTAACATATGAATTTCTGCATAAACATTATGTTGAATTGCAACAATCAACTTATGAAATAGCTGAAGTTTCAGAGACTTATCCTAATAAAATAAGAAGGGCATTAGTTTCATTTGGTATACCATTAAGAGATAAGTCGGAAGCTCAAGCAAAGGCTTTAGCCACAGGAAGATGTTTTCATCCAACTAAAGGTAAAAAATTAACAGAAGAAACAAAGATAAAGATAAGTGACTCTATGGCCAATTCTTGGGAATCAATGGATAAGAATGAAAGAGAAAGAAGGTCGGTTGTTTCTAAGAAAAATTGGGAGGCTATGCCTTTAAGCAAAATTGAAGAAATGCAAAAAAAAGCAGCAGAATCAGTTAGAGAAGCTGCTGAAAATGGTTCTAAGCTTGAAAAGTTTTTAATTAACGGAATAAGACAAAATAAAATTAAAGCAGATTTCCATAAAGAATTCTATGTGATAGGCGAAAGACAACATATTGACATTTATATTCCCGAATATAAAGTGGGGATAGAAGTTGATGGCCCAACACACTTTAAGGCTATTTGGGGAACGGAAAAATATGAAAAACAATTGAAAAGCGACACTAAAAAAACTGGATTGCTATTGAATTCTGGAATGAAGCTGATAAGAATAAAAAACATAAGCGGTAACAGTTCTGGATTTTATATGAGAACTATCTTGAAAAAGCTTCTCGATACGCTAGAATTGATAAAAGAAGGATCATTGGAAGGATTATACGAACTGGAGTAAAAATGGTTAAGAAAGTGGCAGAAGAATTGCAAGCAGTAGAAGAAAAAATTAACAGCAACAGCCCCGAATGGAACGAACATGTTCTTTCACATTTTCAGCAAGATGAGCTAGTTGATGGAAACCCAACTGTAGATGGATTAAGGCGTGTTGCTGAACTTTTAATTGGGCCAATCACCTCTGGAAAAGCAAGTGTTGTTCAATCACCCAATCCAGATAATGATGGGCGATGTGTAGTATCATACACTGTTATAGTTAAATCCTTAAATGGATCTGACTTAACATTTGAGCAAACAAGCCTAGCAGATTGTTATGCTGGAAATTGTGATCCAAGGTTTGCAGTATTTGCATCAGCAGTTGCAGAAACTAGGGCCGAAGGAAGAGCATTAAGAAAATTACTTAGACTACGCAAAATAATTGCAGCAGAAGAAGCTGGCCTTGTTCCAGCCGAAGAAAACGGGTCTAACGGAAAAATAACAGCTACTCAAATGAGTTTTATCGAAACTCTGTGTAATAGGAATGATATCAATGTTCCTGTTTATTTGGGTGACTCAAAAAGCTTCAGCTTTAGTGGTAGGTTGGAGGAAGTTCCTTATAGGTCAGCAGTGGCTATCATAGCCCATCTATCTGAGCTTCAGCGTAATAATGCATCGATTAACCCTAAGTATAAGGGTTATAACCCCAATTGGAGGAAGTAATGAAAGCCATTGTACCTTTTAGTATTTGCACTGTAGAAATTGAATGCGAGTCTGTAAAAGACCTTTTTAGAGAAATCGCAACTCTTGCTGAAGTACTCAACGAAGAAAAGTGTGGTGTTTGTGGTGGAGAAGATGTTGTACCTAAGACAAGAAATGTAGAAAAAAATAAAAAGGTTTACGAATATTTTGAGATGAGTTGTTCTAATCCAAAATGTAGGGCAAGGTTAAACTTTGGTCAAAAGCAAGATGGTTCTGGAATTTTCCCAGTTCGTAAGCTTGATGCCAATGGCAAGCCAGACCGTGAAAATGGGTCATACGGCTCGCATAATGGTTGGTCTAAGTACAAGGGCGGTAATGTAGATGAAGTGCCTTAATATCGAATCTATGACAATAGATGATATAAAAGAAGAACTCCTTTGGCTGAAGGGCTTTGATGCCGATTGGTCAAAGGAGCTTTATAATTTACTTAAGAAAGAACTATCAGTTAGAGATATTCAAGCTCAATCCAAAGAGCGTACTGAGTCTTAGACCCAATCGTATCTGGACTAGCAGAAAGTGCCAAGTACCAATCATGTCTATTATCAATAGTATCAGAACCATTTGGACTTAATCCTGATGTGCCAGGAGAATTAGCAAGGGTCATATAGCCAGTTCCTGCTGGTGTTGACCAAGTATTGCTTCCAGATCCAACCAAACTTTCATTTGATGCTGGATGAATCAATTCTGCAACTTTGGTAGTAACACCGCTTGCCTCATTAGCTATGCTTGTCCTGTCATAAATTCTAAGTTTTGTATTCTGAGTTTTAACCCCAGTAGAGTGAGTAAATCTAACATTTAAAGTGGCAAGACCATTTGCTATTGTTCGTAAGTGCCTTGCAGCACTACCGTTAGGGTATCCAGATGCAGTATTATAATATTTTATATTTTTTGCTTTACCACCATTTGTAGCACCTTGACTATCAGTTATATAGGTATCATCTTGATATTGCCCAACGGCAACGGATGATCCAAAACCACTAGATCCATAAAAACCTATACCGCTAGATATAATGTTTTCAAAAGAAGCATCGCCAGCATAAAAGCTAATTGTAGCCATATTTTTTCTCCTATGTACATAGTATTATACACCAGTTACTTTTAAAGTTCCGAAATCAATTGTATAAGTTTTATGGCATGGGTGTATTGTATCAGCACAATTAAAAGTGCTGTGACTAGTCAAACTGCCATTTTGCCACTGCCCATTTATTGTTGCTGTTTTTTCATCTATTATTCTAGCAGTCCAAGGATCGCCAGAAAAAAAATTTCCAGGTCCAGTTCCATAAAGTTGACCACATAACTTTGTTCCATTCCATAGTGTTCTGTATCCACCTTGTATAGTATTACAACAATTATATCCAGCATTTCCGAAATTTGTACAAGGTTGAACAGGCAAACTACATATACCTCCACCAGGATAAAAACCAATCATAAAAGGATAATATGGCCAGCAAGCTCCAAGATTGTCTCCTGATGATGGTACACTACAATATACTTCAGATATATTATCTGAATACCAATCGTATGCACCAAAAACTCCTTTACAATTAATAAAAGTTTGTGATGCTGATCCTTTAAAACTACCATATGTGTCGCACTTATTTTTTAATGGAACTTCAATTTTTGTTTTACTTATATAACTTGATTGTCCAGTTATTTCCCAAGTTGATGGTTGAAGACCTAAAATACTACATGGATTAACACAACCAAACATTAATT